>Ga0209986_10000023_pt1 | contig 120533 bp, 120 predicted proteins | sample BlataG_FD_183168 | JGI IMG/M metagenome (GOLD analysis project Ga0209986, IMG submission 183168) | Deep subsurface microbial communities from Black Sea to uncover new lineages of life (NeLLi) - Black_00105 metaG (SPAdes) (version 2) | ecosystem: Environmental > Aquatic > Marine > Oceanic >...
GATTTAGCTTCTTTAACAATTTTGCCGGCAATCTTCTCTACAGCTTCCACAGCGTCAAACACAAAGAAAAAGGCGACGGGGATCTCCTCTTCAATGTGGAGAATTTCTTCCACATCGGCAGCTCCATTTTCGATATGCAGCTAGGCCTTCGCTACGATTGGATCTCCTGCGACTCTTGCTACCATGTAGGTTTGGATTTAGGCTGGGAGCTACACTTTCATCCCGGACAAAACCAATTCCTGCTTTTTGTAGATGATCAAATGCCCGCCAAGTATGTCTCCAACCAGGGCGACCTCGGCATCCAGGGGTACTTTCTAAAGGTCCGCTTCGATTTTTAGTAAAATAAAAATTTAAACCTTGCAATACATTGTCAGAACTTTATATAATCTTTAAGAAAAGAAGAGGACTTCATGATAAAAAAAATTGTTTGTTACCAAGAACATAATTGCAAACTTAGCACTCTTGGCGATCTATGGAATTCAAGCCTCTCAGCATTGCCAAGAAAACAACAAGGTACCATTAACTCAGCCCTATCCTTGTTTAACACACTAAGGGACTCAGCAATTGATTCCTCTTTTTCCGTAGAAAACACACTAAGGGACTCAGCAATTGATTCCTCTTTTTCCGTAGGATTGGATTCTAGTAGGAGGATAGTTTCCATAGACAACGATATGATTTCTAGTAAAAATAACATACTTACCAGAAAATTTCATGAGACTGCCTTCATGCAAATACCAGAAATATTACGCTCTCAGCTTAGCATTTCCGGCCCCTACATGATGATAACAATTGCCCTCTTTGCATTTGCTGAATCCCTAAAGACTGATTCCGCAGTAGATAAAATCTATACACTTGGTGAGAGTGCTTTGATAATGATAGCCGTTGCATTCGCAAACAGAAACGGTTATTTGGATAATCAACTCGAATCTTGGATTTCGAAGTCGGATAATAGACTTCCTGAAGGGGTCTTACCTCCTTGGAAGGGAATGCAAGCAGAGTCTCTAAAAAATGTTAAGTTTATAAAAGTCCCGAGCCTTCCTGAACTACAAAGATATGGGTGCGTCCGCATCGTTCCTGCAACAATCAATAAAATCATATTACTTGTTTGTGATTGCTTTGCTTGGATACATAACGGTCTTTTTGCATCTTCAGAGCCTCGTCAATTGACTCAGCAAGCACATCGTTTTCATCGAGTGTGACAATACTAAGGTCTGGGATATTTACAGTTTTGCCGGCTGTCAATTAGTAACAAATCTGTTACTAATTGACAGGTGGAAAATGTAAAAACAAAAATTTAAACATTGCAATACATTGCCAGAATTTTATATAATCTTTATAAAAAAAGGAGAATGCAATGCCAGCTCATGTACTAGCTTATCAAGACAAAACTTTCCACTTACCTCCACTGCCTAAGTTTACCATCTCTATGTCCTCCTGCATGAAATTTGTCCTGCTTAATTTAGATGATGAAGTCTCGGTCTCTCCCTTAGTAGCTAGGTATGCTCTTCTTACAACAGGCGTTTTTGCAAAATTGAGTTCTTGGATCACCAACCCTTCTATTATCGTAGGGCTGAATGCGTTAGATGTTATTTATCTATTGTCCTTCTCTGACGGATCTGTGGAGAGAAGAGTTGTAAATATTGCATTGAAGGCTCTATGTCTTTTGGCCGTTAACGAATTAAATCGAAATGGCGGGTTGGATGAACTTTCACAGTATCTCTCTCAATATGCTTCGTCAGCAAAAAAAGATTTTTTAGCTCTCAAAAATGCAAAAGACTCAGATCCAGTTATTATTGGAAAGGTCCCTAACATAGCTGATAATAGTGGATCGGGAATTATTCATTTTCTAGCTTCAACAATCAATTCAATCATTTTGAGTATTTCTTCTTTCTTTACTTGGATTTTTAACGGTGTTTTTGGATCTAGATAAGAAGCTTTAGTGCTTTTTGGATAGCTTCGATAAGAGCATCGATTTCATCGAGTGTGTTGAAGGGGGCAAAAGAGATCCGGTTTGTACCGGTGAGCCCAAAATGAGCAAGCAAAGGCTGAGCGCAATGGTGGCCGCTGCGGACTGCTATCCCCTCTAAATTGAGGAGGGTGGCAAGATCTAGGTGGTGAACACCTTTGATTACAAAGCTAATAATCCCCGATTTTTCTTTCGCCGTGCCGATGATTTTTAGATCTGGGATTTTTTGTAGTTTTTCTGTTGCGTATGATAAGAGCTCATGTTCATGAGCCTGGATGTTTTCAAAGCCAAGAGATTCAATATAGTCGAGAGCAGCAGAGAGACCGATTACTTGCGCGATCGGGGGTGTGCCTGCTTCGAATTTTAGAGGCGGTTTCGCAAAGGTAGTTTTTTCCAAGGTTACGGTTTCGATCATGTCTCCCCCTCCTTGGACGGGCGGGAGCTCTTCGAGTAGATTATACTTTCCGTAGAGGATGCCGATGCCGGTCGGACCGAAGGCTTTGTGCCCCGAGAGGGCGAGGAAGTCAACGTCGAGTTCTTGGACGTTTAAGGGGATGTGCGCGGTGGATTGGGCGGCATCGATGAGTACTTTCGCGCCATAAGCATGGGCCATTTCGATGATTTGGGCGATGGGATTGATGGTGCCGGTGCTATTGGCGATGTGGGCGACTGAGACGAGCTTGGTGCGAGGAGAGAGGAGTTTTGCGTATGCGATAAGGTCTAATTCGGCTCTGTCATTGATGGGGATGAACCTGAGGATCACTTTTTTCTTTTCGGCGAGGAGCTGCCACGGAACGATGTTTGAGTGGTGTTCCATCACGGAAAGGATGATTTCGTCGCCTTCTTGCAAGATGTCTTGATAGGCTAGGGCGAGGAAGTTGATGCTATCGGTTGTCCCTTTCGTAAAGATGATTTCATTTGGGTCTTTGGCGCCGATGAAGCGGGCTATTTGCGCGCGGGTGTTGTTGTATTTTTCGGTGGCTGCGGCAGCGAGCGAGTAGATGGCGCGGTGGACGGTGCCACACTCGGCGGAGTAGAAGTGGGAGAGGGCGTCGATGACTGTTTGGGGTTTTTGCGAGGTGGCTGCAGAGTCCAGGTAGATGAGGGGCTTGTCACTTGCCTTTTGCTTTAAGATAGGAAAGTCTTCTCTAACGCTTTTGGCAAAGTCCAGGGTCTTCACTTTAGAAATTTCTCCACGAGGCTTTGCATCCGCTCGCGAGCAGGAAGAAAGGAGATGTCACTTAGGACGTCTATGCAGAAACCGGAAAGGAGGAGGAGGTTGGCGGCTTTTGTATCAATGCCGCGTGTTTTGAGATAGTGGAGGTGCTCTTTGTTTGGCTGGCCGGTGGTCGCACCGTGTGAGGCTTTGACGTCGTCTGCAAAAATTTCAAGGTTGGGTTTGCTATTGGCTACTGCTCTGTCTGAGAGGAGGAGGTTGTTATTGAGCTGGTAGGCTAGTGTTTTTTGCGCCTCGCTGTGGACGTAGATTTTTCCTTCGAAGGAGGATCTAGCCGCATCTGTGAGGACGTTTTTAAAAAGTTGGTGGGAGGTGCAATGAGGAGCCATGTGATCAATGTGAACGTTGACATGGGACTGGCGATGCTCATTTAGAAGGCTTAAGGATTTGAGGTCACAGGTGGCATTTTCACCTAGGAGGCTAACACGAAAATCTTGCCGTACTGATTTGGTTCCTGTAGTTGTCGTGATGCTTTTAAAATGGCTATCTTGCTTTAGGGTTGCCCTTGTCGCTTCAAAACACCAGCCACTTTGGCAGGGTGTGAGCGCTCCGTATTGGGTAAATTCAGCCCCTTCTTCAAGGGCAATATCTGTGACGCCATTGGAGAAATATTCAAAATCTTTGAAGCAGTGGTGATCATAGATCCATTGAAGCTTTGCCTGTTTACCCACAAAGAAGTGGATCCGGGGATGTACGAGAGCAGCTCGGTCGTTTGAGATCAGATGCAGACATTGGATGGGGGCTTCTACAACGACTTTAGGAGGAACGTAGATAAAGAGACCCATTTGAATGAGTGCTGTGTTTAAGGTGGCGAAGGGATCGCTCTCTTCTTTCATGGCACGAGAGAGGCGTAGCTGCAGGAAGTTGCCATAACGAGTGAGAGCATCGCGAAGACGCAGAACAACGACCTCTTTTGGCAGAGCAGAGGTATCAGACAACTCGGGGTTGTACTGCCCGTTAACAAAGATGACATGACTGCGACGGCACTCAGGATGGATGAGGGTTTCTATTTGCTCTTTGGGAAGAGGAGGAAGGCCCGCTAATTCATAGGATTCTTGATAAAAGTGGGAAAAGGGAAAATATTGGTAACCTGGCAGTTTTTTTGTTGGCAAACCTTTGGCTACAAAATGCTCCCATGCTTTTTCTCGAATGGCTTTCTGCAAAGGGGAAACCCCTTCAAGATTGGAACGGAAGTGCTGTTCAAGTAATGCTGTAAAGTCTTCTCTCAAGCGCCCACCTCAAGCCAATCGTATCCTTTTTCTTCGAGCTCTTTTGCTAGCTCATGATCTCCCGTTTTGACAATTTGTCCATCCATCATGACGTGGACAATATGTGGCCGGATATAATCTAAAAGACGTTGATAGTGGGTAATCAAAAGCAGTCCTTTATCTTTTGAGAAGAGACGCTTCACCCCGCACGCGACAATCCGCATCGCATCGATATCAAGTCCTGAGTCAGTCTCATCGAGTATGGCGACTTGCGGATCCAAAACGGCCATTTGCAAAATTTCGTTTCTTTTTTTCTCTCCGCCTGAAAATCCTTCATTGAGGTTACGATCGAGATATTCTTCTTTCATTTCGAGTAGCTGTATTTTCTCGAGAAGCAGAGCGCGAAACACTTCTTCTGAAACGGGTGTTTTTTGCTGCGCTTTTCTTTTGGCATTGTAAGCAGCGAGCAAAAACTGAGCGTTACTGATACCGGGGATTTCAACTGGGTATTGAAATCCGATAAAGAGGCCTAGATAGGCTCTTTCTTCTGGGTCGAGCTCGAGAATATTCGTTTCGTTAAGGAGTATTTCTCCTGAGAGGATCTCATAGGATGGATCGCCAGCTAAAACCTTGGCAAAGGTTGATTTTCCCGCCCCATTCGGGCCCATAATCGCATGGATTTGACCTGGCTTGACTTCCAAGTCAAGCCCTTTGAGGATCACGTTCTCATCAACGGATACATGAAGATTTTTTATTTTTAACATATTGTCCTATCCGACAGAATTTTCAAGTTTAAGGGTTAATAGCTTTTGTGCCTCTGTGGCAAATTCTAGGGGCAACTCACTAAATACTTCTTTGCAAAAGCCATTGACGATGAGGTTGATGGCATCTTCTCGGTCGATCCCGCGCGACTGCAAATAGAGAAGCTGCTCTTCGTTCATTTTTGAGGTGGAGGCTTCGTGTTCTACTTCCGCCGTTCCGTTGGCAGTCTCAATATAGGGGAATGTGTTGGCCGAGCATTTATTCCCTACAAGCATTGAATCGCATTGGGTGTAATTGCGAGCATTTTCAGCTCTTGGGGCTACTTTGACAAGGCCGCGGTAGGTGTTATGAGACTGATCTGCTGATATCCCTTTAGAGATGATTGTGGACCTTGTATTTTTGCCCAGATGAATCATTTTGGTTCCAGTATCGGCTTGCATCTTTCCATTTGTGAGTGCGACAGAATAAAACTCACCAACTGATTCATCACCTTGTAAAATGCAGCTAGGATATTTCCAAGTGATGGCGGCTCCCGCTTCAACCTGTGTCCAAGAAATTTTGGATCGATAGCCTGCGCAGCGGCCGCGCTTGGTAACGAAATTGAAGATGCCTCCAACGCCAGTCTTTGGATCACCTGCATACCAGTTTTGTACAGTGGAGTACTTGATCTCAGCGCGCGTATGAGCAACAAGTTCGACTACAGCAGCGTGGAGCTGGTTGTTGTCGTAGGCAGGGGCTGTACACCCTTCTAGATAGCTCACGTAAGAATCATCTTCCGCTATGATGAGGGTCCTTTCAAATTGGCCTGTATTGCGATCATTGATACGAAAATAGGTAGAAAGCTCGATCGGGCAACGTACCCCTTTAGGGATATAGACGAAGGAGCCATCGGAGAAAACAGCGGAGTTGAGCGCGGCGAAATAGTTGTCCCCTACCGGAACGACAGTTCCAATGTACTTTTCAATGATTTCTGGGAATTTTTGAACGGCTTCAGAAATCGAGCAAAGAGTCACGCCGGCATCATCAAGGGTCTTTTTGAAAGTTGTTCCGAGCGAGACCGAATCAAAGACTACATCAACGGCAACGCCGCTGAGCCTTTTTTGCTCATCTAAAGGGATACCGAGCTTTTCGAAGGTACGGAGAATCTCAGGGTCCACTTCATCTAAGCTCTCTAGCGATTGCTTGATTTTTGGGGCCGAATAGTAAGAGATATCTTGATAGTCAATTGGATTGAAGCCGATGTTGGCCCAATTGGGCTCATCCATCTGCTTCCATTTTTCGAACGCGCGAAGGCGGAACTTCAAAAGAAACTCGGGCTCACCCTTTCTTCTCGAAATTTCCCGGATGGTCTCTTCACTCAAGCCTTTGGGGAGGCTGTCTGTTTCAATGTCAGTGGAAAAACCGTATTTGTATTCGGTTTTTTCTTCTAAAATCTGCTCAGTGCTCATAAGTGCATATAATTATAACACATTCTTTCTGCTATGGCGAGCTCTTCTTTTGTATCGATTCCAAAAATTTCTTGATCTGTCTCATGGACCTGGATTTGCATACCATTATAGAGGAAGCGGAGCTGCTCTAGCCTCTCCTGTTTTTCGAGAGCGCAAGGGGGGAGCTGCGCAATTTTAGAAAGGGCGCTATCCGTGTAAGCATAGAGACCTATATGTTTATAAATATTCTTTTGGTCCGACGGAATACAGCTACGAGAAAAGTAAAGAGCTCTGCCTCTTTCATCACAAACCACTTTGACTACATGGGGCGAGGCGATTTCTTCTTCCTTAGTAATTTTTTTCTTTAAGGTCCAAATTTCTCCCCCACTTAGCGACTGCAGAAGGGAAGAAATGGCCGCTTCCGTAATAAAAGGCTCGTCTCCTTGCCAGTTGACCCAGATATCGCCCTCAAGCTGCCTACTTTGCTGCAGCTCAACAAGGCGGTCGGTGCCACTCGCGCATTCTTTAGAGGTAAGGATTGCCTCCCCTCCAAAATTTTCCACACAATCTAAAAGCTCTTTGCTATCTACAGCCACGACAACCTGATCAAAGAGGGATACATTTTTCGCTCCTTCCCAGGCCCATTGGATTAAGGGTTTACCCCCAAGGAGAGCGAGTAGTTTTTCGGGAAACCGAGAGGCCTCTAAGCGAGCTGGAATGACGCAGATAGTATTACCCATACCACTCCACTGTTTTTTCGATCCCTTCTTCGAAGGTGCGTTTTGGTGTCCATCCCACTTCTTTGGTGAGCTTTTCTGCGCAGAGGGCGTAACGAAAATCGTGGCCGGGCCGATCACCCACAAAAGTGATGAGGTCCTCATAGGTTTTTGAAAGCTCTCCATTCTTTTTAGCTACTTTTTCGATCAGCAAATGGAGCAAATCGAGGTTACTGAGCCGGGACCTAGCACCGACATTGTAACTCTCTCCTTTTTTCCCTCTTTCTAATATTGCAAAGACCGCTTCTGCATGATCCTCGACAAAGAGCCAGTCCCGGACATTGCGTCCGTTGCCGTATACGGACAGAGGTTTTTTTGCGTAACAATTTGAGAGCATTTTGGGAATGAATTTTTCTTTATCCTGGCAGGGACCAAAGTTATTGCTCGCATGGGAAATCGTTACAGAAAGTCCATAGGTTTTTGCATAGGAGCGGACTAAGTGATCGGCAGCAGCTTTTGATGCTGCGTACGGAGAATTAGGACGATAAGGAGAATTTTCTGTAAACTCCCCCTCCTCTAGTGAGCCATACACTTCATCGGTAGAAATCTGGTGAAAATGTATATGGGGATTGCTACGCACTACCTCTAGTAAAGAGAGCGTCCCTTCCACATTTGTAGAATAGAAAAGTCTCGGATTCTCGATGCTCGTATCTACATGACTCTCTGCTGCGAAATGGACAATGGCCTCGATCTGGAATTTGCGAATCGTCTCTTCCACAAGGGCGCCATCATTGATGTCTCCTCGTACAAAGTGATATCTAGGATCGCTTTCGACACTTGTTAGATTTTCTAGATGACCTGCATAGGTGAGCAGATCGTAAACAACGACTGTATCGAGTTCTTTTTTTAGGATCTGGCGTGTAAACGCCGAGCCCATAAAGCCGGCTCCGCCGGTAACTAAAATTCTTTTAAACGCGTAGGGCGACATAATCGAGGTATTCCTTAAGGATTGTTTCCCACGAGCGAGGGGTTCTTCCAAGGGCTATCTGGACCTTGCTCGTATCAAGAACTGAGTAAGCAGGTCTTGGGGAAGCAACAGGAAAAGCTTCAAAGGAAACGGGAGTAATTTTTTGGCATTTGAGCGCTACACCACGAGAGCTTGCTTCTTTTAAAAAATCTTGTGCAATTTCGTAGCGAGTGAGCGGACGGCCATTAGCAAAATGAAAGAGGCCGCTGTGGCAACAGAGATCGATGAGCGCGCCGCTTAAGTCTCGGTTGTAGGTAGCTCGATTGATCTGGTCATCTACAGCTTGGATGTGCTCTTTCTCTTTGAGCCATGTGAGGACAGAGGAAATAAAACTTTTGCCTTCATGACCAAAGATCCATGACGTGCGGACAACGCAGCTAGATGAGAATTGCTCTAAAACCCTCTCCTCCCCTTCCCATTTACTTTTTCCATAAACGTTGATTGGATTGGGCTTGTCTTCTTCGGTATAAGGAGTCGATGTATTGCCATCAAAAACGTAATCAGTTGAGACATGTACCAGTCCCATTCCATTTTCTCTAGCTACTATGGAGGCGTTTTCTGCGCCAATTGCATTGATTGCAAAAGCGGCTCTACTTTCTTTTTCAGCACCATCCACATCGGTAAAAGCGGCGCAGTTAATGATATGGGTGCATTTGGATCCGTCCGCAGATTTTTTTAAAGCTTCCAAATCTGTGATATCGACATCACTTCTTTTTGAGGCAAGAAAGGAAATACCTTCAGCCTGACAGCGGTCAATGAGAGCACTACCAAGGAGGCCACCTGCTCCTAGAATCCAAATTTTCACAACAAGACCTCAGAAAGCAAAGGGGCTGTTTGATCCCGCTCAGACAGAACTGGACTATCTATGGGCCACACAATGCCGACTGCGGGGTCATCATAGCGGAAAGACTTCTCGTTTTTAGGGTCGTAATCAGAACTCACCTTGTAGATCACGTGGGCAGTATCACTTAAGACTGCAAAGCCATGCGCGAAGCCAACTGGGATATAAAGCTGCTCGTGTTTCTGCGCATCTAATTCTCTCGCTCCCCACTGCCCAAATGTGGGAGAGCCTTTTCGGATATCGACATAAACATCGTATATCGTTCCTACAACCACAGATACAAGCTTTGCCTGACCTGGGAAAGATTGGAAATGCATTCCACGAATGGTACCGTATGCTGAAAAAGAATGATTATCTTGGACGAAATCCACCGAGATACCCATCTCTTCGTAAAGAGATTTTCGATACAGTTCTGAGAAGAAACCCCGATCATCGCTAAAAACTTTGCGGCGAATCAACTTCACGTCAGATAGTTTTTCTTCCAATATCGAAATCATACAAACCTTGTCTTTTTTCTCTCTCTAGACTACCATGGTTGGTCTTTTAACCCAAAGAATTGGACATATTATCATGAAACCTCTTCAGTCTCATGGGCATGTATTTGGTGGTAGCTTGCTTATTGCAGGAACCACAATTGGCGTGGGGATGCTCGGCCTTCCCGTTGCAACAGGCCCCGGAGGATTTCTCCCATCTATAACCATTTATTTTATCTGCTGGGCCTTTATGCTCTGCACCGGCCTCCTTCTTCTCGAAGTTTGTTCTTGGATGCCAGAAGATTCCAATCTCATCACAATGGCCAGCCGCATGCTGGGCAAACCGGGAAAAATCGCCTGCTGGTTCATCTACTTATTCCTCTTTGAGATGGTCATGATCGCCCACATTGCAGTTGGCGGCAGCATTAGTAATGAACTTTTTTCAGGAGGTCTTGGCAGTTTCAATGCCATTATCATCTACACCATCTTATTTTCTCCCATTGTCTATCTCGGTACAAAAGCTGTGGACAGGATCAATCTCTTTATGTTTTCAGGAGTCATCATCTCCTACCTTCTCTTTATTATTGTGGCCGTTAAGCACGTAGATCTTGGCATGTTAACTGCAACGCACTGGGGCAAAGCCTGGCTTGCAGTTCCCGTCCTCTTCACTTCTTTTACTTACCAAGTGATCATTCCGACCTTAGTGACCTATATGAAACGGGACTTTAAAAAAGTGCGGCAAACAATCATTTACGGCACGACCATTCCCCTTGTCGTTTATGTTCTTTGGCAAGTGCTCATCTTAGGGATCATTCCTATCCAAGGACCAAACGGTCTTCTAGAAGCTGCAGAGACTGGAAAAAATGCCGTTGAGCCCCTCAAGCACTTCATCCAGAGCAATATTGTTGTTGGCATCGGAAAAGCGTTTGGCTTTTTTGCTATGACCGCTTCCTACATTGCCTTGGCCTTAGCGTTTGTCGACTTTTTAGCAGATGGACTGAAAGTTAAAAAAACCGGATACCGGAAAACGGTTCTCTGCTTGATGGTTTTTATCCCTCCCTTGCTCGTCACCCTCATCAATGACGGGATCTTCCTCACAGCACTTGGATATGCGGGAGGCATTAGCTGCGCGATCCTGTTTGGGATCTACCCCCCATTAATGGTCTGGATAGGTCGCTACAGAAAAGGCTATTCCACAGGAAGGCAAATTCCCGGAGGAAAAGTTTTCCTAGGGTTTCTTATCCTATTGATGATTTCGGAGCTTGGACTTGAAATCTTTACGCAGTTTATTTAATCACGCCATTGGCTTAGCCTCTGCAGCTTCCTGTTTTGCTTCGACAGATGCTCACCTTTCACCTCCTACGGAAGATGGTTGCGTAGGCCCTTGGTTTACCGGTCCACTACTTGCTCCTGCAGGTCACACCATTCCGCCTCGGTATATCAACGTAGAGCCCTATATGTTCTACACCGTCACAACAGGCATGTATGATGCTGATTGGAAAGTGACAAACCTACCTAATTTCACCAGTGTCAATTTTCAAATGCTCCTCTACATCGGGATTACCAAACGATTCGACATCCAGTTTGCGCCACAAGCAAACTGGAACCAGACTGAAAATGTTTCTTCCCTTGAGTTTGGAGATTTTGCAGCTGAACTTGATTACCAGTTCATCGAAAATGAATCCCACCCCGAAACTCCTGCCGTCAAACTTTACCTTCGCGAAAGCTTTCCAACTGGTCGATATCAAAGACTTGATCCCGAGCGTCGTTTGACCGATTCAGGTGGCAGCGGAAGTTTTGAAAGTACTTTAGGCTTTGTAGTCACAGCCACCTACGAATTTCCAGGCTGCCATTTTTTGAATTGGCGACTCAACGGTTATGTTACACTCCCCACCCATGTCGATGTCAAAGGAGTCAACACCTATGGAGGCGCTCCTAATACTGAGGCAAACATCCGTCCCGGCATCACTTGGGGAGGTATCTTCGCCCTCCAGTACAACATTACTGAGCATTGGGCTCTGTCGGTTGATCTCGAGGGCTTGTATGCCAAGGCCACCACCTTCAAAGGCTTTGCCGGAACAGAAATTGCCAACTCATCTCCGCCGATCCCCCTCGGCAACCCCTCGAATGCGTCCTTCAGCATTGCCCCTGCCATCGAATACAACTTCAACGCTTCTGTTGGAATCATCGCAGGCGCGTGGGTAACCTTTGCTGGCCGCAACACGCCGCATTTTTACAGCGGCGTCATCGCAATCAACTATTTCGGTCCCCTTGGTGAAGGGAGCGCGCGCAAAAACCGCACCCGTGGGGGCAGCGGCGGCTCAGCTGGCGGTGGCGGTGGCCGCTAAGATCCTCATTTCGCAAGATGCTGAATCACGCCAATGACGCTGTCAGGGTTGAGGGAGATTGAATCAATACCAGCTTCGACCAGGAAGGCGGCAAAGTCGGGGTAATCACTGGGGGCTTGCCCGCAGATGCCGATCTTCTTCCCCTTTTTGCGCGCTGTTTTGATCACTTGCCGGATCATTTGTTTCACCGATTCATTTCTCTCATCAAACAAGGTGGCAAGGTCTTCGGCATCACGATCGACCCCTAGGACGAGTTGGGTCAGATCATTCGAGCCAATGGAAAATCCATCAAACCGCTCTGCAAATTCTTCCGCTTGGATCACATTCGATGGGATCTCACACATCATATAGACTTCGAGATCTTTTCGCTTGAGCCCCTCTTCTCCCATTACTTTGAGAACTTTGTCTGCTTCTTCGACTGTGCGGCAAAAAGGGATCATGACGAGCACGTTGTCAAAGCCCATTTTCTCGCGCACTCGCTTAATGGCTTTGCACTCTAAGGCAAACCCTTCTCGGTAGCGGGGACTGTAATATCTGGAAGCACCCCGGAAGCCCAGCATTGGGTTATCCTCTTTAGGCTCGAAGGGGGCTCCCCCGATGAGTCCCGCGTATTCGTTGGTTTTAAAATCACTCATCCGGACGATAACCGGGTGAGGATAAACAGAAGCTGCGATTTTCCCAATTCCTAAAGCGAGGTTTTCAATGAAGTGTTCCTGTTTGCTTTTATAAGCTCTAGTGATCTCTTCGATCTGCTGACGCACTTTAGCGTCTTTGATTTTGCGAAAGTGCACTAAGGCCATCGGATGGATTTTGATCTGGTTGGTGATGATGAATTCCATCCGCGCTAAGCCCACACCCTTAACGGGAAGCTGCCACCAGCGCAGCGCTTCGTGTGGGCTGGCTAAGTTAAGCATGATGTCTGTTTTTACTTTGGGAAGGGTCTTTAGATCGATTTCTTTTTCTTCGAATGGGACTTTTCCCTCATATATATTTCCAACATCTCCTTCTGCGCAGGAGAGGGTAATTTCTTTGCCTGGGGAGAGCCTCTTCGTTCCATCATTTGTTCCGACAATAGCAGGAACGCCTAGCTCACGGCTGACAATCGCAGCATGCGAGGTGCGTCCGCCGTGATCAGTGATGATCCCGCTTGCCTGTTTCATAATGGGGACCCAATCGGGGGAGGTCGTCTCGGTAACGAGAATCGATCCGGGCTTAAACTCTTTGATTTTGGAAACTGACCGGATCACTTGCACTTTTCCTTGCACGACCGATTGCCCAATAGCCAGACCCTGAAGGAGTTTCTTTCCCTTTTTTTGCAAAGTATAGGTTTTAAAGGAGGTTTCTTTTCGTTGTGACTGAACCGTTTCAGGTCTTGCTTGCACAATAAAGAGCTCTTTCCTTTTCCCATCAAAGGCCCACTCAATATCCATCGGCTTTTGATAGTGCTCTTCAATCAGCACAGCCCACCTAGCCAGTTGCAAAATCTGAGCATCATTAATCGCAAACTTTCGCGCTTTGGCCGGCTCGAGTTTGATGTTTTTGGTACCGCCTTTGCTGTACACCATTTTGAGAGCTTTGTTGCCCAAAATTTTTTCAACAATCGGCGTCTTACTCTTTTTGTTAAGAAAGGGTTTATAGACCATAAACTCGTCGGGCTCAATAGTGCCCTGTACAACATTTTCTCCAAGACCAAACGCCGCATTGATCACGACTACGTCTGGAAAGCCTGTTTCCGTATCGATGGTAAATAGAACACCCGAGCTCCCCTCATCCGAGCGGACCATTTTTTGGATCCCTATTGAAAGGGCCACTTGGTCGTGGGCAAATCCCTTTTCTTCTCGGTAGGCAATCGCCCGATCTGTAAAAAGAGAGGCAAAACATTTTTTACAGGACAAAAGAAGAGCCTTTTCTCCCACTACATTGAGAAAACTCTCTTGCTGGCCAGCAAAGCTCGCCTCGGGCAGATCTTCGGCTGTCGCGCTACTGCGCACCGCCACATCGAGCTGCAGTTTCCTATACTTACCGCAGAGCTTGCGATACGTTTTAACAATTTCTTGTTTCAGCTGAGGCGGAAAAGTACCGCGCATCATAGCCTTTCTTGCAGCAGCTCCTTTCATAGAGAAAATTTTAGGACGCAAATGATTGTGATCTAAAAAGGCATAGAACCCTTCAGCCGTCGTTGCATAGCCCAAAGGAACACGGATCCCCTTCTTCTTGAGCGCTTGGATCATCTCCCCTAAAGAAGCGTTCTTACCCCCTACGATGGGCACATCAGATATCCCTAGTTCCTCAAACATACGTATATATTTCATATCTTGATGTATAGCCGCAAAATAGAATAAAATAAAACGATGGATTTAGAAAATCTCGCTCTCAATGCTGGAGATGCGACAAGCCCTCCCCCCGCAAACATCCCTCCTCAAAAAGTTCCAGGGTGGATCCGCTGGCCGCTACGAGCGTTCTTTCTCCCCTTTGTCCTCTTAGATGTAGCCATGCAAAAATTTGCTAGAATCCTCATCCCCCCACCTTACGTCCAGAAAGGAGAGTGCAAAAAAAGGGGCAACTGCTGCTATTACATCATGATCCGAAGGCCTAAAGGAATTTTGGGATGGTTTTTTCTTTTCTGGAATACCGAATTCCAAGGCTTTTACCCTAGAAGCGACGAGGTCTATGAATACGAGGGTAATCGTGTGATGGTGATGGGCTGCCGGTACCTACAAAAGGACGGGAGCTGCAATCACTACAAACTCCGCCCTATGGTCTGTCGCAAGTGGCCCGTGATCCAGCATTTCGGGAGGCCCCGCATCTTAAAAGGCTGCGGCTTTAGAGCGGAGCCAAAGAAAAATAAGCTCAACGTCTTGAAAGACTAATCTTCTGCCTGGGCTGTCACACTCCCACTTCCAAAGGCGAAGCCTCTAGAATTTTAAAGACAAACACTCCAGCTGTTAGGATGAGGAATTTCTTACAAAACATATTTCCTCTTTTTTTCTATTCATCTGCCAGAACGCCTGCACCCCCTCTCCCAATGACAGCACCGCTAGAGGCCTTTGCAAATAGGAGGTATGAACTGACTTCGTCTTCTCTTCGGTTGTGATCGATGAATTGGGTAATATTACCAGGCACGGTTGCAATGAGCTCAGAACAATCGTTTTCTTGGCGAAAGATCTCAATGACATTGGGTTGAAAGCACAAAGGCTCCCAAGTGAGCACATTAAACAGCTCGGTTTGTGTTAAAAATTTATCACTCTTCGACTGCGCGGTAACATTGATTCTCTCAAAATTCACGGCAACGGTTTGAGGTCCTATTTCAACTGCAACTGTATCAATTACAGTATTATCCATTGTATCGATTACACTGACGGTATTATCATCAAAATTTGTTACATAGACCTTTTTTCCATCGGGCGTTGTCACAATCCCCTCAGGAGTTGTGCCAACGAAAATTTTTCCGATCACAGTATCTGTCAAAATATCAATAACATTCACTTTATTGGGCGAAACTGAAACGTAGCCCCTTTTTCCATCGGGAGTGATCGCAACGTCAAACGGTATTCCATCTACTGTGATTGTGGCAATGACTGTGTCCGTAGTTGTGTCAATCACACTGACTAAGGGCTCGTTGAGGTTATTTGCGACATAGGCCTTGTTTCCATTGGGTGTAATCGCAATACCTTGAGGGTTTGGACCAACTTTAATTTCCTCAACTACAGTTTCTGTTGTTAAATCAACTACGATGACTACATCATTACCAGCGTTTGTGAGATAGGCTTTTCTTCCATTGGGTGTGATTGCAATACCCTGCGAGAAAAGCCCCACGTCAGTACTCCCAATAACGGCATGCGTTTCCGTATCAAATATTCTGAGAAAGACATCCGCGCAATCAGTGACATATCCCTTCTTTCCATCAGGAGTAATCGCAAGCCCAAGGGGACCTGCTCCAATGATAAAAAAATCCACATTCGTATCGGTTGCCACATCGATCACCGAAACTATCCCATCTATCACGAGTGGAGAAATCACCGTAGCAAAAGCTTTTTTTCCATCAGGCGTAAATGCAATATCCGTAACTGTTCCATCCCCTAAACCAACTATTTTTTTCAGATTATCAGTTACCGTATCAATAATACTTAGATTGGCTTCAGGAGTAATGCCGGAAATTGCACCTCCTACGTAGGTATCACCGGGCATTGCCTCTACTTGCCCATACATAAAGGCAAACACTAAGCATATTAGGATTTGGTGTTTCTTATGGAACATAGCTGCCTCAAGGAATAAATTTTAAAGAGATCATTCTAAAGGATCAAAGGAAAATATTGAATAAATAAAATAATTTCTTGATATATAAGATATGAGCCTATCCCCCTATCGCAAGCGGCGCAAGTTTGCCAAAACGCCCGAACCTAAGGGCAGGAAGAGAGCTCCGAGAAAGGAGCCGATCTTTGTTGTGCAAAAACACTATGCCAGAAGCACTCACTTTGATTTGCGGCTCGAAATGGGCGGTGTGCTCAAATCGTGGGCTGTTCCGAAAGGGCCGCCAAAAAAAATCGGCGAAAAGCACCTAGCGATTCTCACCGAAAATCACCCAATGAAATATGCCAAGTTCGAAGGGATCATCCCCGAAGGCGAGTATGGAGCTGGCAAAGTAGTCATTTGGGACAAAGGCACATATTCCAATGTCAAAACCGCTTCGATGGCCAAGTGTTTTAAGGAAGGAAAAATTGAGTTTCGGGCCAACGGGAAAAGGCTAAAAGGAACCTACGCACTGATCCATTTCAAGGAGAAAAATTGGCTCCTGATCAAGGTGAGGACCAAACGTTGAGACCGAAATTCATAAGGCCGGAACTTGCCACTCTCACAGAAAAATACTTCTCGGATAAGGACTGGATCTATGAGGAGAAATTCGATGGGATCCGGTGCATTGCGGTAAAGTCGGGCGGCGAAGTCTCTCTCTATTCGCGCAACCATAAGTCTCTAAATAAGGACTTCCCTGAAGTTGTGAAGGCATTAGAGTCCAAGAGGGGTAGAGACTACGTGGTCGATGGCGAAGTGGTTGCCTTTGAAGGCAAGGTGACAAGTTTTTCTAAACTACAACAGCGAAAAAAGGAGAAGATCAAGGTCTACTACTACCTCTTCGATCTGCTCATTTGGGGGGATAACGATCTGCGAAAAGATCCTCTGCTCGAGAGGAAAAAAGAGCTGAAAAGCCATTTTCCTTTTGGAGGGATCATCCGCTACACCACGCATATCAAAAAACGAGGCGAAGAGTACTACAAAAGGGCGTGCAAGAAGGGGCTTGAAGGGATCATCGCAAAAAATGCCAGTTCTCCCTATCAAAGCAAGCGGACCCGTAACTGGCTGAAGTTCAAGTGCTCTAACTCGCAGGAGTTTGTGATTGGGGGGTTTACCAAACCTCAAGGCTCGCGAGTGGGCTTTGGAGCTTTGCTAGTTGGCTACTATGATAAGGGATCATTTAAATATGCCGGCAAGGTGGGAACAGGATACGACACGAGTTTGCTCAAAACCCTTAGCGCTAAGCTAGAAAAAATCGAGCGTGAGAGCTGCCCCTTTGCAACCAAGCCTAAAGAAAAAGGGGTCCATTTCGTTCGTCCTAGCTTAGTAGGAGAAGTGGGCTTCACCGAGTGGACCAAAGATGGCAAGCTCCGCCATCCGAGATTTTTGGGACTGCGCAAAGATAAACCGGCTAAAAGTGTAAGGAAGGAGAGATGAAAGTAGAAATCACTCATCCGGACAAGGTCCTTTTTCCAAAAGGGAAAATCACAAAAAAAGAATTTGCCGATTACTACGCTGCAGCGGCAAGGTTGATGGTGCCGCATTTAAAAAATCGTCCCCTTTCGATGAAGCGGTATCCAAAAGGGATCAAACAACCCGGTTTTTTTCAAAAGAATGCCCCGCAGGGGATGCCCTCCTGGGTCAAAACAGTCAAAATCGGGAAAAAAGAGGGAGGTGCGATCGACATGATCCTCTGCAACGACAAGAATTCGCTTCTTTGGCTAGCGAATCAAAATTGCATCGCCCCGCACATTTGGCTCTCGAGGGTCGACAAGCCCGATCATCCTGATCGGCTCATCTTTGACCTTGACCCCCCTTCTGGCAAGGATTTTGCAAGTGTTGTAGAAGCGGCATTGCTTTTGCGTAAAATTTTAGAAAAGAAGCACAAGCTCAAAACATTTGTGATGACAACCGGCTCTAAGGGGCTTCACGTTGTGGTCCCAATCAAACGGACCCGCACTTATGATGAAGTGCGCGAGTTTGCCAAGGAAGTGGCCGAGGAGCTTACTAAGGAAGATCCAAAAAAGTACACGACGGCAGTGAGAAAAGAAAAGCGGCGGGGACGGATCTATATTGATGTGATGCGCAACTCTCATGGGGCAACAGCTGTGGCGCCCTACTCGGCGCGTCCTAGGGAAGGGGCGCCCATTGCTACGCCACTTAATTGGGCTGAGCTCAAAAGCCCATCTCTGCGCTCTGATTCCTACAACATCCGCAACATCAAACCGCGCTTAAGAAAAAATCCCTGGTCACGGATGGAAGCTAGCGCTAAGGTACTTAGTCCCTAACAATCTCTACAGGGGGCTCATCGAAGGGCTCGGGAAGTTCGATTCCAAGGATCTCTGAGTAGAAATAGAGCTCGGCATCGAGCGAGCGCTTGATACTATCGGCTTTGCGGAAGCCGTGGCCTTCTCCTTCAAAGAGGAGCATCCCAACGGGAATATTGTTTTTCTTTAGCGCTTCATAAATGACTTGCGATTGGTTGGGCGGAACGACTTTGTCTTCATCCCCTTGCAAAAGGAGTACGGGAGAGGAGATTTGATCAGCACTGTGGACAGGAGAACGGCTGCGAATAAGCTCTACTTCTTCAGGGAATGGGGCAACGAGGATATCTGTGTATTTCGCTTCGAATTTATGAGTATCTTCGTAAAGAAGCTCAAGGTCGCTCACTCCAAAATAGCTAGTGCCTGCTGCAAAGACGTTGTGAAAAGCAAGGGCTGCGAGTGCAGTGTAGCCTCCCGCACTTCCTCCGCGGATGATAAGTTTAGAAGGATCAGCAAGTCCTTTGTCGACAAGAGCATGTGCCGCTGCAATGCAATCAGCTACATCGAGCACTCCCCAGTTTTTCTCTAAGCGTTTGAAGTATTCTCTGCCGTAACCGGTGCTACCTCCGTAGTTGACATCGACAACGGCAAAGCCGCGCGAGGTCCAGTACTGCACATCCAACATAAAGTAGGTATAGCTCCGTCCGGTAGGTCCCCCATGGGCATCGATAATTACAGGAGGCATTTCCCCTTCTGGAGCCTCGTAGTCTGGATTTTTGGGGGGATAGTAAAAAGCATAGCCTGATTTGCCGTCCATTGAAGGATATTCGAGGACTTCCCCTTTAGAGATCCAATCTTCAGTGATGGAAGCGTTTGAGCTTTGTTTAAGTGTTTCGTAAGAGTTCTCGTTTGGATCATAGGCGATGATCGAAACGGGGGTGGTCGGGGTAGCGCCAAAGAAGTAGACTTTGTCTTTATAAGAGACCAAATTCATGATGCGGGTAAAGGGCTGGTTTAAATCTTCAAGAGATTTGGTTTTAGGATCGATTTTACCTAAGTGGTCGACTCCCTTTACGGTGTAAGAACAGAGGATTTTCCCGTCAGTAAGAAAGGTATAGGTGGGAAGACCAAACACCCAAGCCGGAATGCCAAACTCCGCTTCCATGGGGCAAAGATTTTCAACCACACCGTCTTTTTGGCGATAAAGATTCCAAAATCCCGTTTTGTCGGAGACGAAATGTAAATTGCCCTCCGAAGACCATTGGACCTGGCATACTGATTCATCGGGTCCGCCGCTGATGGGTTTTAGATTTTGGAGCTTGTGCTCAGGATCAATGTCGGCAAGCCATAGCGTTGAACTATCCCACTGCATGTTGGGGAAATCCCAGGTAATGAAAGCGAGTTTTTTCCCATCTGGAGAGATCCGCGGAGAGCTGTAGAAGTCATGTCCAGAGGCGAGCTCATGCACCTTATCATCACCAACAAAAACGAGCAGATTCTCAACTTCGGCTCCGTGTTTTTCTGCAACCCATATACGGTTAGCGCCATCGGCAAATCGACAATTTGGAGCGTCTGTTAATTTCTTGCCATCCAGTGTGTAAAGTTGCCCATCTTCGCCATTGGAATAGATAAACTCTTTACCTGCTGCAAAAGCGCCTCCGCCATACTCGTGCACGCGCGTGCGAACACTAAGCTCGTTGAGAAGATCCGTCTCCTCATTGCCATCGTATGAGACAAGAGCCACGCGCCCCATTTCACTAGGCCTACCTTCTAGCCAATAGAGAGCATCTCGTGTGGCTTGCATTTCTTTGAAGCTGATACTTTCACTGGTGATTGAATCAGATGTGATAGGGGACTCCCAAGAGCCAAAAGATGCTGTCATAGCGGCTAACCAGATTATGAATTTTTCAAACATTTGAGGAACTTGCAATTGCTTCGCTAGGGATCATTTCTCCAATCATCTCTTCGATGAGCGGCTGAATCCTTTCTGCGAATTGATTCTTAGGAAGCGAGGCATAACTACGGGTGATTGACTCTCTTAGCTGCTCGTCGAATAGGAATCGATGAACCATCTGGGGAAGATCTTCAACGTGTTTAATGCAATCTCCTATTCCAGTTTGCAAAACGAGATCGATATTGGCCTCTTCCCAAAAGATAGGGGTGTTTATCCGATCAATTAAGATCGGCAATTTACAAGAGATCGCCTCATTAATCGTCCCAGGACCTGGCTTGGTAATTAAGAGATCAGCTAAGGCAAAAAGTTCATGCACATTTTCTGTAAAGGGGACGACTTCCATCGTATTGCCAGCACCTAAATGGATGGCACAGAGTTTCTTTGCGAGCTTTTGATTGCGACCCGAACACACCACAAGATGGAGGTTATCTTTTGATTGGGCTAAAGCTCTGACATACCGCAGGCTCAAATTCGCTCCTGCTCCTCCCATCATGAGTAAGACAACATTTTTGCCATTTGGAATGGAATACTTCGCGCGCATCTGAATTTTGCTGGGCAACTGAAAAAACTCTGGTCTAAGAGGTAGCCCCACTTGCAGGATTTCTTTTTCTGGAATTTTTTTGGAGAGGAGCGCTCCCTTTGTAGTAGGAAGATCCGCGCCTATGGACACCTTAAATTGGTGATGTTTTGTCTTCTCTAGATCCCCTACCCAATTTGTCAGGTCGTTATCAGTTGTCACAATCAAAAAAGGAACACCCATGCGATAAGTGGCGACACTTGTTGGGTAATTCACAAGCGGGATCAGAGAAATGACAATATCGGATTGTTTCTTTTTGATATACTCTTGAACCAGGCGCTCTAATTTTTTCCCTTTCATTCTTAAAACAGGGACCCCTAAATATCTCACATACCAGTTGGTAAATCGGTTGCAGTTTTTACTTAAGAAATAATTGTACAATGCCTCTGAATGACGCAGGCCACAAAGGCGCAGCTCTTTGATGGGATAGACAACATCGATTTCATAATGCTTAGACAGAAGAGTCTTCAATGTATTAGCAGCAGCCATGTGACCGTAGCCACCATAGCTGGAAAGAATAAGAATTTTTTTCTTTGAAGACACGATTTTCTTAAAGTTTACTCAAAGAGACCACTGTAGCATTTCTTCCAGTTTTTGTGTCCCTTCGATACGAAAAAAAATCCTCTTCCGCGCTAAATGTACAGATTTTGGCAATTTCAATGTTTTTTTCTAGCACTCCTTCCTCCTCTAATTGCATTTTTGCAATCTTCCAAAAATCAAAGTAGTTTTCTTTGACCTGAAAAGGACGGAAAGATTCTGGAAGCTCTTTTTCGTGATGGATAAACTCGGCATTTTCCGGTCCTAAACTCGGCGAAATACAAACGAGAAGATCTTCAGGCTTGCAACCTAGCTCCTTTAACTTCTTCATAGTTTTGGCATAGATGTTTTGTACATTTCCCCTCCATCCACAGTGGACATTTGCTATCACCTTTTGCTTTGGATCGAAAAAGATGGCCGCCTGGCAATCTGCATGGCGGATTAAAAGGCCAACGCCTCTTTCCGCGGTGATGAGACCATCACATTCACCTTTTGGCGGGACTATCTCGACAACGTCTGAATGCACCTGTTTTGGAGCCTCTAAACTAGAGAGCGATAGCAATTTGGACACAAGCGATAGACTCCCCTCTTCCGTAAATGAAAGCCCTCCATGACGAGTAAAAACGCCGTGCACAACTTCTGGAAAAGGCTGCAGGAGCTCAAACTCCAACCACTGTATATTTTCTTTTTTGCGTCGAATCATTTTTCTGTCTAAGATATAGGATATACTGAAATAAACTCAAAAATCATGAACAGCTGGACCCTCATTCATTCAACTCTCGCCTTCTTCGCCTTAGCCATGTCGATCACATCCCTTTGGGCTAAGCGGTCTTCTTGGATCTGGGGCTCTTTCCTTGTTCTTGCTTTTGCCCTTGCATATCTTGCTAAAATCATCTCCCCTATCGCCTTAGTTCCGATCGGAACTCTCCTTGTCTTGCACACGCTCTTAAAAGGAGATATACGAGGACTCGCCCGCTTTGTCCTTGTAGTGATCACTTTTGTGATCTCACTTGGCCTACTTGTTCACAAGTTCCCCGGCTTTGACAACATCCCCATCCTGCAAAAAGTCCAAATCAGCCCCGGGGCCTACCCCTTCAATCTCTGGCTCAACTTCGACAAACCTTTTGTCGGACTCTTCGTCTTGGCCTTAGGGTTTCCCCTCGTAGCAACGCTGCGAGACTTTAGCAAATTGATGCGCAGCGCTATTCCCCTCGCTCTCGGTGGGATTGCGATTATGATTGTCCTTGCTCTCTACTTTGGCCAGGTCCGCTTTGATCCTAAATTGCCTAAAATCTTTTGGTTCTTTGCCATTGAAAATCTCATCTTCGTCTCGATCATCGAAGAGGCATTTTGGCGCGGCTTTGTGCAAAAAGAATTTTTCCGTTGGTTTGGAGAGAAAGGCATCGTGGCCAGCACTGCCAGCGTCCTAATCACAGCCTTGCTCTTCACAGCACTCCACTATTTCTGGGTTCCCAGCCTCCCCTTTCTCCTACTCGTCTTTGTCGCAAGCGTCATATACGGAAGTATCTATCAGTTCACAAGGGCTCTAGAAGCCAGCATCCTCTGCCACTGGCTCTTCAACATCACCCATTTCCTCCTCTTCACCTATCCAGGTCTGTCGTCTTCGTCATAAATCTCGCCTACGACCTCTTCGAGGATATCTTCAATCGTGACAATCCCAAGCGGCTTTTCCCCGCGCATAACCAAGCTCATATGCGAGCGAGCTTTTTGCATAACGCGCAGACCGCGGACTAAAGTATCCTTCTCATCCAATCTGATAATAGGCTGCAGTAAAATCTGCCAATTGGAATCCTTCTTCTCATAGAAAGCCAAAAATTTCTTGGAGAGTAAAAGACCGCTAGGTCTCCCGTCATCGACTATGGGAACGCGGGTATGTCCTGTGCGCAAAATCATCTGTTTTACTTCTTCGATAGTGGCCTTTTTTTTTATAGTATCAACCTCTTGCCAAGGGATCATAACGCCTGAAACTGAACGTTTTTCAATTTTGGCTAAATTGAGCATATAGGGGCGTAGTAATTTGGAGACTGCAATGACGTCTTCTTTATTGGGATCTTCATGCTCGACCCATGAGAAGAAGAGCTTCACACTCAGTTTTGTCGATTTCTCTAGGAGCGAAATAACAGGCGAGAGCAGCTTATCAAAAAAAATGAGCCACCGGTCGAAGTGAAAAATGATCCACCTGGGGTTGCGCAGAGCCAAGCACTTGGGAAGCAGTTCGCTGAAAACAACATTGATATAGGTATAGGGAACAACAAAAAGCAAGATAGCAAAAATCTGAGAAAGAACTTCACTAAATCCGAAATGCAGGTGCAACCAAGTAGTTAAACGACCACCAATCTCCGCTCCCCCAAAAGCCGCGGCGATTGTTCCAATAAACGTAATTCCTAGCTGCAGGATAGACAGTGTTCGCTCTGGATTTTCGCGCAGAGCTAAAACCCGTATTGCTGATGCATTCCCTTCTGCCGCTAATTTTTTAAGACTGGGCTTTCGCACTGCGATGAAAGCAAATTCTGTCGCTGCAATAAGAGCATTCAAGCCTAAACATACAAGGATAACGATGATTTGCCACATATTTTCTTAGTAGCATTTTTTTCCCTTTATTTCCTACAATTGCCTCATGCATTTTTTAGTTATCTTTTTGTGTTTTGCACTGAGCTGCTTTGGCTATGATGGTTGGACTCACCTAGAACTTGGAGCGGGCAATTATGGAGAATTTGGTGGCCGCAATAAGCAGATAGAAGTGTTTGATCCTGCAGTGCAATATTTCGTTCTCTACTGGACGTTAGACGAGCTCGTAGCCCGTAATGGAAATGAGGGCGTTTTCTTCGTGAATGATATCAATCTCAAATATTGCGACTTTGCCACAGAGAAATTACAGGAATATGCACTTGAAAAAGGGCTTTTGAATGTCTCGATCATTTCAGCGCCGGGCGATTACACACAAATAAACCTCACCTCTTTTCTCGCCCCTTATGATAGAGAAGTCTTTGATAGCGTCCACATCAAAAATCCTGAAGGGAATTTTTATGGCAGACATCAAAGAGCAAACACACAAATCGAATCGAGAAGAAAAACCCGTGAAATGCTTAAAAAACTGGCCAACATAAGCCAAACAGGACTCCATCTTTTTATCCTGGACACCACTGTTTTTCTCCCTGAAAAGGAAAAAACTGAGTTCATCAACCAAGGCATTTTTTATCAGGAAAGTGATCAATGGGATGCTATAGACTACTTTCATCCTAACGGAAACATTATCGAGGGAGGCAGAGTCCTTCTTATTCCTAAAGACCCCTAATTGCTATCAAATCTTCATCCTATGCTGTCTCCGGAAGGCATCTGCCTTGCTTCCTTCCTTCACCAGTATGTGAACATACAGGCTTCATCAGGAAACAAAGCATCTGCTCTTCCTCGCCTGCGCCTAGGAGTAAGATTTGATAGCAATCAAGAGTCTGGACGGCCTTTGACCGCTAAGGACATTCCCGTCTCTTCCATCACCCGTTTGACCGCCTCATCAGGAGTACAGCAAAGATCTTTGCCTAGCCCTCTTGTGTACTTGATCGCGATTTGCCGCTGCTCGTTGTTAAACCTACCACAAAAAATTTTTCTTTCCTTGATCGACAATTGCCCTGCAAACTCTTTTTCCTTTGCAGGTAGGTTTGATCCGTCCCGTATATGCTTTGGGCCAGCGTAGGCTGTTGTGACAATAAAAAGAATTAATATCAATGCTTTCACATCCTCTTTTTATCAACAAATCCTTTAAGTGACAAGAAAATTAAGACCTATTATAATGCGCGCGTGAAGAAGACATTTATACTCTTACTATTAAGCCATACGTTTGTAGATTTTTTTATGGGAATTTGGCCCATATATAAAACTATGGCCGGAATTGATATAGCAATGGCCGGACTCATTATGGGCTTAGCGGTTTTTATTGGAGATATTCTCCAAGTCGGATTTGGCTTTCTAAGCGATAGAGGACACCAGAAAAAGCTACTTATATTCGGACTCTTCGCCTCAGCTGGCGCCCTATTTCTCACTTTTTCGTCCAGTTTATGGGGCCTCCTTGGGCTCATGCTACTTGCCATGATCGGGTCCAGCTCCTTCCACCCTTCAGCATTGGGGCTTACAAGCCAATTTAGAGTGGCAAAAAGCAACCCTGTTTTACTATTTTCAGCCTTTGGCACCTTAGGCCTTGGTCTTTCTCAAATTATTTTTATCCGTTTTACGAATCTGTTCGGAGGCCACGCCTACCCACTTATTATCCCCTTGGCAGTTCTACTCATCTTCTGGCTCTTCCATCGTCTGCCCCCGCAAACTATAGAGAAAAAAAACTTTTCTCTGCGTGAATTTTTCGCCCCTTTTGTTGAGCACAAACGCTCTTTTGCTTCTTCTCTACTTCACGCAAGTTTTGTGCTATGGCGTACTCCTCGCCACAATCTTTATGCTCCCTGATATCCTGATACACAAAAATAGTAGTGAATGGCTCACGTGGGGAGGCGGTCACATGTGCCTAATTTTTGGATCCATGATTGGCATGCTGCTTTTCAGCTCCCTTTCTGAAAAAATTGGCTACAAAAACACGCTCTTAGGCACTATCCTTTCCTCATTCATATTACTAAACACCTTCCTATTCTCTCCCCTACCTCCGGGTATATTAGCCATACCTCTTCTTGCAATTCTGGGAGCCTCCATTTATCTGACAACTCCCGTCGTGATTTCTTGGGGCAATAAACTCATACCCAAAAGCCCTAGCACAGTATCAGGGGTATTGATGGGACTTGCTTGGGCAGTATCCAGTCTTATCCCAATCCTATCTGGCTACTTAGCCAGTACTATCCCCTTTTCACCCTATATCACCACTCTTAGCCTCCTCTCTCTCCTCCTCATCCCTAGCTTTTTCTGCATAACACTCATGCCCAAATCTGAGAGAACCGTTTACATTTAAGGCCTCTCTTTCTAGTATGCGAAAAAAAGGTTCGTATTTATGGCAGAAAGACCCGTAGAATGTTCTCAGTGCAAGAAACCCACTAAAGTCAGCTACAAAGAAATCGTGGGCGAAAACACCACCTGCACCCAAATGTGTGGAGACTGCCCTATTCTTCAGCAAAAACTGCACGGGGTTGCGCCAGAGCAGGTTGAACCTGGAAAAGAACAAGTAGGAACAGGCCTATACTGTGGGAATTGCCATACTCCATTTGAAGCCATTAAAATGGGCAATCCATTGGGCTGTAGCCAATGCTATACGGTCTTTTCTGATGTACTCGTTTCTGAGCTTTCAGCTGAGAATAAACTCCCCAAAGCCTTAGAAACCGCCAAAAGAAACCAACCACTGCACATCGGAAAAACCCCCGATAAACCAGTCAACATCCCCTCTTCCAATCGCCTGCCCGCCTTGAATGAAGCTCTCAACGAAGCACTCAAAAAAGAAAACTATGAAGAAGCCGCCTACCTGCGCGATCAAATCAAAGAACTAACGGAAAAACCCGATGAGCCAAAGCCCTGAGTTTCCCACAAGCTTAATAGAGCGTATCCCTTGGAACGAAGAACCCAATGCCATTTGGATTGGCTCTTCTCTAATTTTAAGGCGCAACTTAAGCGGGCGCAATTTTCCAAGCAAACAATCTGCTAGCGAAAAAGAGCAAGTCCTATCTGACCTGCAAAACGAGCTACAATCGGCGGCCATTTCCCATTTCTACAAGCAATCTGATCTCACAGCATCAACCCGCGATCTCATCTACGAACACTTTTTATTTTTACGCGGATTTTCGGACACTCCTGAAGGGTCGGGCGTAGCTATCGATGACAAAGGTGAATTTCTAGCCCTTTTCAACATAGACGATCACTTGCAGATACGAGCGCTCAATTTCACAAGCAACTGGGAAAACACATGGAATGCACTAGCCAAGCTCGAAGATCAAATTGACAAGGCGAAAGGCTTCGCCTTCTCTCCAAAATTTGGATACCTCACCTCCAACCCCGATCACTGCGGCACGGGACTGACCATCTACGCTTACCTCCATCTCCCAGGCCTCATCCATAGCAACCAACTAGAAGGGGCACTATCGGGCAATGAAGAAGTAACCTTCATGGGCCTATCGGGAGATCTGGAAGAAATCACTGGGGATGTCATCGTTGTCCAAAACAAATACAGCATCGGGATGAGTGAAGAGACAATACTCCACTCCCTACAAAACACAATCACCAAACTCGTGGGCGCTGAAAAAGCCAATCGCAGCCATTTAAAAGAAGCAGCAAACACCGAAATCAAAGACCTGATTAGTAAAGCATTTGGTCTTCTTGTCCACTCCTATCAACTGGAGGTTAAAGAAGCCCTTGATTTACTTAGCCTGATGAAACTCGGCCTCGCACTTGGTGAGATTGCTGATGTATCCGACCGCTGCTTAAGTGAACTCTTCTTTAAATGCCGAAGAGGACATTTGCTTCATCTCTTTCCAGACCTCAAAGAAAATGAAGAAATTGCGAAAAAACGAGCCACTTACCTACAGCAGCAACTAAGCGGAATCCGCCTTATGTCCGAGAGTTGACTCATCGATCGTAATGATGAGAACACCCCTCTTCTGCTTTGCAGGAATAGAGACCTTCACCTTTTTAAGCCCTCTCTCTTTATAGAAATCCTCAATTCTCTCTTCTATCTCTGCAAGATCAGATTCTGCAATAGGAGTATTGAGATACGATTGTGTCAGCTGCTCTAATTCTTTTGTTGTAACAAGTTTATTTCCAATGAATTGAATCCTATTTACAACAATCGTCCTACCGCTTTTTAAAGAAAATTCTTTGTCTTTTTTAGGTACATGGGGACCTGCGGCCACCTCATCGAAGGGGGCAGAATGGATGATAATAACAGCTAAAATACCCAGCATATTGACCTCTATCCCTACTTTCTACATACTCACCTGCATGAAAGGGGTCAAGGGAATCCTACTAATGGCCGGTGAGGGAGCCCGTTTTGGGCAGTCCTTGCCCAAACAGTTCCATCTCCTCCAGGGAAAAAAAGTCTATCTCCAAACGCTTGAGCAACTAGCGAGCTCAGAGCTTTTTGAAGAAATCATCCTCGTCACTAGTGGAACCATGGCCGCCCAGGTGCAAAAAGAAGTAGGACCTGATTACCGTGTTGTCTCTGGGGGCAGAACCCGCCAAGAGTCCTCCTATAGAGGCCTTATAGCCTGTGGTTCAAACACAGAAATCGTCCTCATCCATGATGGGGTTCGCCCCTTCGTCTCAAAAAGAATATTACAAGAAAATATCGACACCGCCCGCGTACATGGAGCCGCCAATACCTGCATCCCCTCCACAGATACCATCGTCCACGCCCCAGGCAAGAAAAAAATCCAGTCCATCCCTCCCCGCTCAGAGTACTTACGCGGACAGACTCCCCAGACCTTTTCCTACCCCCTCATTCTCGAGGCACACGAAAAAACTACAACGACACACGCTACCGACGATTGTCAGCTCCTGCTTGAAATAGGTTGCGATATCCCCATCGTACAAGGGGAAGAAAAGAACATGAAAATTACTGTGCCACTGGACTTAGAACTTGCTTCTTTGCAAATTCATAATTAGAAAGAACTGAAGACTTATATTCTTCTGGTAGATTGGGATTATTCAGAAGTTTTTCACAAGCCTCTAACCCCTCTCCATATTTCCCGCACAAAAGAGAACAGTTGGCAAACTCAATGAGCGTCTTATGATCATAAGCCGTATAATCGACACAATTCTCCCCTTCAGGGTAGGGAATCGAAAGAGCATACTTGGAAAGAAGGTAGCCAAGCAACACATTGCCCTTCTTCCGATATAAAGCAGCCGTTTGAAAAAGAGGCTCTGCCCGAATGGGCCTAAAAGCATGCGCCTGAAAATACGAATCAATGGCCCCATCCAGATCACCTGACTTCTCCTGTGACAGCCCCAAATTATAGAGCCCCATATACGTCTCTTGCACATCAGTACTTGGCATTTGCGCCCGTTTCTTAAAAGCATCCACTGCCAACCCATGCTCGCCAGCTGCAGAATAGCTAATCCCTAAATAGTACATATATCTACCATTGCCAGGCTCCTTTTTAAGAGCCTCTTCAAAAACCTTGGCATCCTTCAGATACTTCTCTGCCACTGAAACTTTCGAGCGACCCCCTATGGCCGTGTTGCAAATATTGATTACACTCTCCAAATGCGCCGCGCTCATAGCCATTGGACACGAAATCACCTCATGCAATACCCCTTCCCACTTCCAGTCCAAGCTCATATTAACAAGAGCTACCCGCGTGCTATGAGCGGCATCTACCTGGCGAATCGTCATCGTATAGAAATCTTTGTCCAGCTTGGGAAGAGCAAACCCCTCCTCATACTCTAACACCTCATCGGCATCGATAAACAGAAGATAGTCCCCCTTGCCCCTTGCAGCGACTAGTGCTTCGTTGCGATTGTGCGCAAAGTCGACCCACGGCCTTTCATGCATCTGGCCCGGGATATCCTTCATAAAAGCCTTGATCTTCTCCTGAGTCCCATCACTTGACCCCGTATCAAAAATTACCCAATAATCGATCAAGTGCTTCAGCGATCCCAAACACCGTTCAATGACATCCGCCTCATCCTTGACAATCATATTCAAACAGATAGAGGGCCCCTCTTTTGCCCAAAGGGCAGGAACGAGCATTAGAAAAAAAATCAACCTTTTCACGAAAAATATTTTATCCCCTCTTCCCTTAAAAAAACAAGACCTGCTATACGAAAGTTATGAATGCAAAAAAAATCAGCGGAATTATCTGCATACTAATTGGCGCAGCGCTGCTCGCCTATGGATTTTACGGTCGCTCCGAAATGGCCAGTGCGCGCCAGCAAATTTCAGAGGCTAGAGCTCCTGAAATCATCCCGAGCAACCCCATCACAGACCCCATCCAAAGAGACATCACCGACGGAGTGAAGCAAAAGTATTACGCCCAAGTCGACGAGTACGAGACTCCCGTTATGCTCCTCTTCATCGGCGGTGGAGTATTCCTTGTAATAGGCATCCTCCTACTCGCTCTCGGAAGAAGAAAGAAGCCCTAAGTAATTGAACTGTACAGTCTTTTCGTACACTTCGTAGGAGACCACCACCCTCTTAGTGAGGACTATGGATTTCTTTATATTTCCGATATATCTGAAGACTCCAATTTCAGTTGTACCGTATTTGAGTACAACTGAACAAACCCTTCATTTTCAGAAAGTTAAAATTTTCAAATTGGACTAATAGCTTTGTGCATTTGAGCTTTGTCGGAAATTCGGGGAATTGAGATATTCAAGGATTCCTCAAACAATATCAACATTTTTTAAATGCACAAGCAAACCAATCTGTAAGAATATAATGAATATAAGGCTAAAAAACCCCATGAGTATAAATCCGAAAGTACTAAGCAAACCACCAAATACGAACCCAGAAAGCACATTCCCAAAACGTTTCACACCAAGTGCAGAATTTTCTGGTGGTGTTAATTTGCCTGGCAGCTTGCTCAAACAAAGCGCAGTCAAATCAACTATAAATTGTGTTAAATTCCCAGTCATTACAGTACAAGGTGGTAGTTTTGACAAGTACGTACGTAGCAAAGTATTGTGGATAGCCATAGCACAAATGGGCAACATACTAATAATAGTATAAGTAAAAGATGTTACCTCAAGTCCAGGTATCATTGTTACTCCTGCCACCATAAGAGCAATAAAAAGAAAAATTTCGAGAATCAACCAAAATGATAATATTTTTTTTGTATAATTATGGTGTTCAATAATGGCGCTAATAATCGCTGCGAAAAGCATAAAAAGAGGAATGGCAAGAACCTTTGAAATAATACCTGCTGTATCATATATGAAAGAGGAAATAATAATTACAACGTTTCCAGTTATATGGGCAGTGAATAAACGATCTAAAGCAATAAAACCAAATACATCACTAAAGCCAGCAATGGCCGCCATGAAGAATCCCGCAAAATAAGAACTGTATATTGGTTTCACACTACTCCTCATTATGACTTACAATTTTATACCAAAATTGACTGAAGGTCATCCATTTGCACGAACAGAACATCCCACCCCCTAATGCTCGAAGCGGGCTCGTTCCCGGCCTCCGGCTGCTCTGACTTCGAGTCCCAATTCCTCTCTTGCATTTTCAGCAACTCCGCCGCCCATACTCGCAGCACTTTTGTTTTTTCAAAACTTTAAGCGGTTGGGTTCACTACAATCTCTTTTGTTGCCATTTCTCCTATAACACACTCGGCCAAAAACTTGGCTTCAATATACTTGAAAGGCACAAATAAGAAATAAACACTTTATTTCGCCTTTGCAGTATGGGCAAAGATAGCCCAAGCACCTGCTAGCAATGGAAAATGGTCTGCAAAAAGAATGGCCGGAATAGGTGTTCCACCAAATAGCAAATAATCAAACATTGGACGCAGGGTGATCAAAATGCTGGTTATAATCATCGCTAATAAGAACAATGAGGTATACTTAACTTGGAAATTTGCAAAAAACGATAAAGCAATAAGTAATTGTATGATCCCTAGCGCAATAACAAAACCCGTTATCAAGCCAAGAGAGCCATAAAAATGGCCCATTAAGCTCTCAGTAGCCCAAAATGGCGCTCTAATAACCCGATCAATTCCCCATATAGCTAAGAAAATTCCAAAACCAAATCTAAGTATTAAGTCGTGTTTGAACTTCATAATTCCTCCTCTCATTAGCCTCATTTGAAAATATGAGCCTATTAATTTCAACAGTTATACACATCGAGGTTCAAGAACTTTAGAATTTTACAAGGAAACTCTATAATTTTTTAACGAAGGAGCGTTGCAGTGTTCATGGATTTAGATAACGAGGAGCAGATGAAAAAATTCAGAAGGAACTTAGTGAAAAGGAATATGGTCTTTGGGCTTTGGAGGTCATAGGAGCTGCTCCCTTTATTGAATTTGTCGGATTGCTTTATCAAGACTTTCCCTCAGCCTTCTCTACTTGTATTGAGACGGGGGCTGGCGGCTTGCCTATGAGCATCGAGGTAAGGGGCGTGCCTTTGAGGCAGCGTTGAAAGTAATTGAATATGCTTTCCGAACTCTGAAGCTTCGTGAGCTGGTCTCATTCACCACAGTAGAAAATCAACGCTCCAGAAAATTAATGGAAAGATTGGACATGACCCGAAGCTTTGAGGACGACTTTGAACATCCCAAACTACCAGAGGGTCATTCTCTACGACCAACCGTATTATATAGACTCAAAAATCCCAACTTTTAATAATCTATTCGATTCCTTCTTCAATCTCAGTTTCAAGATGGTCCTGTGATTTTGTGTAGTGAAGCGCACGCTTATTATCGATAAAAAAACAGCATAAAAGAGCTAAAAGAGGAATTGTCCCCAAAAGAGCCAGAGGAAGATAAAACAATTCTTTTGGAGAGCTTGTTGTGAGAGTTGGAATACCTTGGAGCCTCATCGCAACAGTTAGAGCCATTGTTGAAAGTGCAATTCCAAGACTTGCTGAAATTTGTTTAAACAAAGTGTAGAGTGAGCTTCCAGCTCCACGAAGTTTTTGAGGTACTTCGCTAAAAATAGAAGCAAAGTTAGTTGTTTGTAGTCCAGCAGAACCCGCTCCCTCGCAAAAAATAATAAATGCAATAATAACAGGAGAAGTTTGCTTTGTGATGAATATTAAGGAAAACATAGCGCTAGACATAAGCAACAGCCCTACAATCATATAAGGAAGCGGACCGATTTTATTATAAAACTTTGCAGTGATTGGCATTACCGATATGATACCAGCAGAGATTGCTGCCATCATCCATCCCACTTTAACTATTTCAAAACCAATTCCCCACTGTAGGTAGAGCGCAATTATAAAAGTAGCTCCGAGAAAAATCATATTTGCTGCCGATTGAATGACATTTCCCCAAGCAAAAAGTTTGGAGCGAAAGAGGGTCAAAGGAACCAGTGGGTTTTTAAAGCGCTTTTGTTGCCAAAAGAAGACAATTGCACAAAAGATGGACAGAGCAAAAAGAGCAAGAAGCACACCTCCTGAGAAGCGTGATTTTCCTACCTCAGAAATCACAAGAATAAATAAGCACAGTCCTAATGCCCCAAAAATAAATCCAACCCAATCAAATCTTTTAGATTTTTGAGGTGATGAATATCTTACCCAAAAATGCGCTAAAATAGCGCACAAAATAGAGAGAGGTAGTTTAGCAAAAAACAGCCAGCGCCAATTGAGATAAGTTACGATGTAGCCAGCAAGGGTTGGACCTAAAGCTGGAGCTAAAAGAGTAAAAACATTCATCCACGAGCTTGTTTTCACCCATTTACTTTGCGGCATGGCGCTCATGAGAAGTTGCATGCCAAGAGGAATCATAAGACCGCCAGCAAACCCCTGAATCACTCGAAACAGTACCAATTCAGAAAAGTGAGGTGCTAGACCACATGCAAGAGAACTTACGCAATACAACCACGCAGCTGTCAAAAAGATGCGCCTGGAACCAAAGTATGTGCCTATAGGATTGCTCACCAACATTCCGATGACCATGGCAAGCAAAAAACCGATTAGCACCCATTCTGCATTAGTTGGGTCAATCAAGAAATACTGTGAAATCTCTGGAAGAGCCACATTCAATAGAGTGGCATCTAGAAGTTCTACAAACCAAATTATAGAATAAATAATTGCTAGTCTAAATCCATAGGAGATATTTTTTTCTATGCTCGCCATTTTGTATTTCTCTTACTTTTTCTCAGTACTTGAATGAATTGCACGAGAAGCTACATACACATTCCCTAGAAAAACATTTACAAGATTTATTCAGTTTCATTTCAAAAAATTATTAGTTTATTGCAAGTAATTCAGACTAAAGACTTTCTGAGGTAATAAATGATTTCTCCTCCATCATATCCCTTCTGCGTCAACTCAATTGAATACCCATTGTTTTGATAAAATCCTAGGGATTGAAAAGACAAAGTATCAGCAACAGCAAATCTACATCCATAACTTTGACCAAATGCTTCAGCTTTATTTATCAAATTCTTTCCATAGCCCTTTCTTCGCAATTTTTCGTCAATCCAAAGATATTTTATTTGAAGAGCCCCAAGAAAAGTACGTCCGGTAATCCCTCCCAAAACTGTATTTTCAAAATAAAGAAAAAAACCAAACTCATGAACAGTGTCTTTTAGATGATTTAGCGTCTTTAAATTAAAGGCTTGCAATCCTTTTCTTACGGCAGTTATTTCCTCATCTTTAGGAGGACAGCTGTGAATAATTTCTAATTGCATAACAGATTCTTATTCTAAAGTTTCAACATCCACCTTCGCTGAAGAGCTAATAATTCCAATCCTCCACAATTGAGGCATTCTCATCCTCGATGTTTCTCCTACTTTGTCATTTCAGAGTGTGCCGCCAGTGTGCCATTTTACTTTGCGACACCTGTGCTTGAAAGCTTAAACTTTTTCTAACCCCTTGACTTACAATATTGCTCGAGGCGGGACTCGAACCCGCACGGAGTTGCCTCCAAGGGATTTTAAGTCCCTTGTGTCTACCATTCCACCACTCGAGCGTAAGAGAGTAGTTTACTAAGAATCAGGTCTTTCGTCACGTGTTTTTTGGTCTTATTCTGCGCAAGAGCAGTCGATGGCGTGAAAGCCTTCGGTGAATGCGGTCTCCTGGTTCTCGAGATCGAGATCGATGAAGAGGGCGCTACTTTCGAAGGTTTTAGGCAGCTTGCCTTCTTTTACGGTGAAGGTGATGGTATCCCCGTCTACTTTTGGAGAACTAAGAGTAAGGTCGATATCTTCACCCTTTTTCAAAACGGAGAGGACTCCCTTTGTAGAATCTTGGGATTTGACCCTTTTTCCAAAGTTTTTTAGGCTGATGTGCCCGGCTAGCCGACTGGGCCGGTCCGAGAAATAGATGACGGAGTGGATTTTTTCGAGCTTGAGCTTATTATCTTCGTAGGTTCCTGATTCCGCGTTGAGAACATAGAGCATCCGAGGAGTCTCTGTATCTTGGACAACGTGGTCCTTTTGAGAGCTGCAGCCAAACGCGAGCAGAAGGATACTGGCAAAGAAAAGATTTTTCATATAATCACCTCTAGTTTGCACATTAGCAAACTAGAGGGGATATTGTAAATTATCTACCAAATCTTTCCGAAGAAAGAGGACTTTTTTGAATCCTCAACCGTGGAAAACGACGTGCTACCAACCGTTTCTAAGGGCTCTTGCGCTACACGCTGCATATCACCACCTTCTTCTTGAGGAGGAGTTTCTTCAGAAGAAGCTTCCTTCTTAGGAGTCGGCTCTTCAGCTGAAGGCTTTTCTTCCTGCTCTTCTTGAGGAGGTGTCTCTTCCTTTTTAGCCACTTTCTTCCGACGGCCTCTTTTAGGCTTTTCTTCTACTACTGGCTCGGGAAGAACATCTCCTTGAGGCTCCTCAGAAGCTGCAGCTTTTTCTTTGGCGATTTTGTCTGAGATAAGTGTGAGGGGCGGAGGGATAAGTCTACTGATTGGCGAAGATGAAACTTTTGGAGTTTCATCTTCGGTACCACCCCCTTCGACAGCTTTCGCTCTAGTGGGTTTTTCATCTTCAGTTGCTTTCTCTTCTTCAGCTGCTTGTATTTCTTCGGGAGTGCGGCGTCTTCTGTGGCGGCGGCGCTCTCGTTTTTTCTCTAGACGTTCTTCAACAGCGGCTGGCTCTTGCGGCTCAGCTGCAGCTTTTTTGCCTCCCCCAATTTTGATGGAGCGCTCAAACGTAGCGTTTTTCAGTACGACGCGCGTCTCTTTGGCTTCCACGACTTCATAGTCGGAAACGGGGACGAGAAAGGGCTTGGGTCTTTCTGAGCTTCGAAAAAAGAAGGAGTGGCCAAATGAAATAACTTCAACTGCATCCACAATATGTTCTTCCCCACCACTTCCTTTGGTGTTGCGTATCACAAGCTTATGACCTTCTTTCGGAGTGATGATGGTTTCAATGATAGGTTCTCTAGTAAAATTCACAAATATATCCTTTTATTGGCTCTTAAGAAACAATTCACTTGGATGTTTCTTTAGATTCCATAAAGTTCAGCAGGTCGACAACGCGGTTGGCATAACCCATTTCGTTGTCATACCATGCAACAAGTTTATAAAAACGGCTGTTCAAAGCGATTCCAGCTCCTTCGTCAAAAATACACGAATAGTGGCTGCCTATAAAATCTGTAGAGACAACGGGTTCATTGGTGTATTGAATGATTCCTTTCATGGATCCTTCAGAAGCGCTTTTAAAAGCCGCACAAATTTCTTCATAACTGGTGTCTTTTGCAACGCGGACTGTTAAGTCTACGGCCGAAACGTCTATTGTCGGTACGCGAAAAGCCATGCCAGTCAGTTTGCCCTTCACTTCGGGAATAGCAAGGGCGACTGCCTTTGCTGCTCCTGTAGAAGAAGGGATGATATTGGCCCCTGCAGCACGTCCACCTCGGAAATCTTTTTTCGAGGGGCCATCAACGGTTGGCTGTGTTGCAGTGACAGAGTGTATTGTTGTCATCAACCCTTCTTCAATCCCAAAGTTATCTAGGACAACTTTGGTCATGGGGGCTAAGCAATTTGTTGTACATGAAGCGTTCGATACGATTGTCTGTGTTTTTGGATCGTAGCTTTCATGATTGACGCCCATCACAAAGGTAGGAATTTCTCCCTTTCCAGGAGCAGACAAGATGACCCGTTTGGCACCAGCTTGCACATGTTTTTGGGCATCTTCAAGGTTTGCAAAAAGACCTGTCGACTCGATGACGTAGTCTATGTTTAGGTCTTTCCAAGGTAACTTTGTTGGATCGCGCTCACTGAGCACGAGTGTCTTGTTCTCATTTACAATGAGGGTATTAGCCTCTTCACGGACAGTAAAATTGGAGCGTCCATGAACGGAGTCATATTTGAGGAGATAAGCAAGATTATCCGCAGGCACAAGATCATTAATAGCAACGATTTCAATATTTTTATGCTTCTCCGCAATAATGCGAAAAGCGAGTCTACCAATGCGTCCAAATCCGTTGATTGCGATGCGAATTGCCATAGCTTTACCTCCAATTGAATGCGGACCTGTTTGGTCAGTATTCAGGGTAATTGTAGCATAAATTTTGAGATAAGTAAAGCCCCGCTAATCCGGGGCTTTCGATGCGTTATTCCGGAAGATATTCAATAATACACTTGGCACTTTGGTCGCCTTTACAAGCGCCTGCAGTTTTGATCAGGCGAGTGTACCCACCAGGACGCGCCGCAAAGCGAGGTCCTAGCTCTCCGAATAGTTTTTTTATGACTTTGCGATCCCCATTAAAAGATGAGGTGTCCCCTTTCTTCGCAGCTCGCGCTTCTTTGGGAGTTAAGCTATTGAATCGAATCATGAGCTCTCCAATAGCTTTTCTGCGAGTTGACAAGGTGTTTTTTTTGGCAAGGGTGACCATCTTATCAGCATAGCTTTTAAGCATTTTGGCCTTTGCATCGCTAGTTACAATACGCTCATGCTCAATAAGAGCTTTAAGCATGTTTGCAACTAGACTGCGACGGTGTCCCGTATTGCGGCCGAGTTTAGCGTTGTTCTTGCGATGTCTCATACTTCTGTTCCTGCTTTTTCACTTTGATATTGGGCAATGAGTTCTTTAACGTTATCTAGCGTTATTCCAAGTCTGCTCAAATCCATGCCAAGGTGGAGGCCCATTTCTTCGAGCTTGGCCTTGATTTCATTGAGAGATTTCTTTCCAAAATTACGGAATCTAAGCATGTCCGATTCTGGCATAATAACGAGCTCAGCAATTGTATCAATATCTGCTCCAGCTAGGCAATTCGTAGATCGGACAGAAAGTTCTATCTCGTCAATACGTAGCGCTAGTTTTTGCATTAGAGCATCTTTATCGGTATCATTGTCCTCTTCCCCTTCATCGAAGGTGATGGCTTCCGTTTTGATCTGCTTAAAAATATCAAAATGATGAATACCAATTTGCGTAGCAAAAGAAAGTGCTTCTTCAGGAGTAATCCTTCCATCTGTAGTCACTTCAAGGATCAGCTTATCGAAATCAGTCACTTGACCTACACGAGTATTTTCCACAAAGTAGTTTACGAGACGTACAGGTGAAAAAATCGAATCAATGACGATTTCATCAACAACTTTGTCAAAATCGTGTCGCTCAGAAGGGACATAGCCTCTTCCGATTGCCACTTTGACATCGATCCGTTTTGTCATGGGCTTAGTCACATGGAAAATGACGAGCTCTGGGTTGACAATATCGAATTCTGTTTCTCCTACAAACTGTGCTAAGGTAATAGGACACTGCCCATTATTCTTATCGAGATCTTCAGCAGTCACTTCGAGAGTGTTTACGATAGATCTAGGACGTCTTGATCCATTTTCGTCATCAGTAGGAAGCTTGCGAAGAAGCGCTCCTTTAAGATTCAGGACGATATGAGTCATATCTTCGATAATGCCTTCAACAGCCATGTACTCGTGAGGAACTCCTTCGATACGAATAGACACAATAGCGGGAGCTTCCATCGAATTCAGCAGAATACGACGCAATGCATTACCCATTGTATGTCCAAATCCTCTTTCAAAGGGCTCTGCTTCAAAGCGTGCGGTGCACTTATCTTTTGATGCCTCAGAGAGCTTGATCTTGCTTGGCAATTCAAATTTGCCATATCTAACTGCCATAATTTTCTCCTATCCTATTATTGCGTTGGCCTTATACTCGGCGTCGTTTACGTGGTCGACAGCCGTTGTGGGGAACTGGGGTTTTATCTCGAATTAATGTGATGATCAGACCCGCACTTTGCAGCCCTCGAACAGCAGATTCACGACCGGCCCCAGGACCTTTAAGGTTAACTTCTACTTCTTTCATTCCCATCGACGCTGCAGTTTTGGCTGCATCTTGAGCTGCTAATGTTGCAGCAAACGCCGAGGATTTTCTTGATCCAGAAAAATTCACTTTACCGGCTGATGCCCAAGAGATAACGTTACCCACTAAGTCGGTGATACTGACGATCGTGTTGTTAAATGTGGCACTTACATGCGCAATACCGCTTGGGACACTTCTCTGGTTCTTCTTCTTTGGGCGGGCTCCAGTTTTCTTTGCAGCCCCTTTTTGCATATCTTGCTTAGCCAATGCTTACTCCTTCAAATTGCTATTTAGCTGGTTTTTTCTTACCGGCTATTGATTTCTTCTTACCTTTACGTGTCCGCGCATTGCACTGAGTGCTTTGTCCGCGCACTGGAAGACCTGAACGATGTCGCAATCCTCGGTAAGAGTGGATACTGATCAATCGCTTAATGTTGTTTTGGACTTGTCTTCTCAAATCCCCTTCAACAATATACTCAGACTGCAGTATCCCATTGAGACGTCCAATATCTTCTTCTGTAAGCTGACGGGCGCGCATGTCTGGGTCTAAGCCCAACTTACCGATCAATTCATGAGATGTTTTTAGTCCTACGCCCTGGATGTAGGTCAAGCTGATGATTAAGCGCTTGTTATCCGGGATATCAACTCCAATGACTCGTGGCATTTAAAATTCCTTTTGTTCCTAAGCGGTAAATTTTACCATAAGATTTGTTTAAGTACAAGTGGGTAACCTCAAGGGTTTCCGAGAAATAAATTTAAAATTTAATCTCCTATCCCCTGCGCCCTCTTCCTTTTTTCATAAATCCTTCATAACGCTTCATAAGCATATGAGATTCGACTTGCTTGGTGGTGTCTAGGACCACACCAACCATAATAAGTAGGGAGGTTCCACCAAAAAAATAACTAATACTTGGATCGACTTTCAGTAATTTCCCAATAATCGAGGGAAGGACAGCAATGAGGGAGAGAAATATAGCTCCTGCAAAAGTGATCCGGTTCATGGTTTCTTCTAAATAATCCTGAGTCGGTCTCCCCTGGCGGATACCGGGGATAAAGGCACCGTTTTTCTTCATATCAGAGGCAATCTGCTCAGGATGAAATTGGGTTGCCGTCCAAAAGTAGGTGAAGAAAATAATTAGGAGAACGAAAAACATCGAATAGATTCCGCTACCAGGAGCGAGCCATTTTGCTAAATTCCCAAGCCAGCTACCTTGTCCTGCGAGCTGTCCGATAGTAGCGGGGAACATGAGGAGGGAGGAGGCAAAAATTACTGGAATTACGCCTGCATAGTTAACTTTGAGAGGAATAAAGGCTCTACCACCTTGCGTTTCATGTCTGCCCACAACACGGCGAGCATACTGCAAAGGAATCTTGCGTTGTCCTTGAATGACAAGGATAGTTCCTATGATGATGAATACGAAAACGACCATTAGAGCGACGAGTGAGGGGAAAGAGAGTTGTCCGGGCTCTTGAGAATCGAGGTTAAGTTTACGAAGAATCGCCCCAATTGTGGTGGGCAGAGAGGATAGAATTCCAAGTGTAATGATCAAGCTGATCCCATTACCCACTCCTCTCTCTGTGATCTGTTCCCCAATCCACATAAGAAGCATAGTACCAGCTGTCATTGTGCATATGATCATCAAAAAGTAGAGCCAAGGCACATCAAAAGCGTTCACACTAAGTAATTGGCTGACAATGATGCCGGGTTGGCTTGCATTGAGACTCAAGATATATCGTCCAAAAAGAATCGCTTGGAAAGATGCGAGAATAATAGTAAGAAAGCGGGTCCATTTCCCTACTTTTCTTTTTCCAATCTCAGGGTTTTCCTTCATTTCTCTTTGCAGAGAAGGCATGAGGGCCATCAAGAGCTGCATAATAATGGATGCTGAGATATAGGGCATTACACCTAGAGCAATGATGGTCATCTGAGCAAAGGCACCACCAGAGAATACATCCATCATTTGGAAGAGGTTTTGGCTTCCCCCCATTGCTTTCTTGAAGAGGTCTACAGCTAAATCACCATTGATGCCAGGCACGGGAATATAAGCACCAATGCGGCAAATGACGAGCATTAGAAGAGTGAATGCAATCTTCTTTCTAAGCTCTTCGACAGAAAGTGTGCGAAGGAGTCCGCTGATCATGTCTACCCTACAGAAATCTCTTCAAAAGAGATTCCATTTTTTTCTAGTTTTTCTCTTGCAGTTTTAGAAAATCGGTGTGCTTGAATTTTGACTTTCTTACTGAGTTCCCCTTGACCAAGAATTTTAATTCCACCAGGGATAAGTCTAGGAGCCAATCCTTTTTCGCGAAGGCTCTCATAGTTCACTGTTTCACCATCTTTATAATGTGCTTCAAGAAGTGAAAGGTTGAGACTTAAAGTTTCTTTATGGAAACGTCCGTTAAGAAAACCACGCTTAGGCAGTTTTCTAAAAAAAGGAAGTTGCCCCCCTTCTTGAGGTCCTCTAGTTTTATACCCACTACGGGCTTTAGAACCTTTAGATCCTCTACAAGAGGTTTTTCCACGATTGGAACCAGGTCCACGTCCTACACGCTGAACTTTCAGCTTTCGGCGATGGGTATTTTTTAAATTGGCGAGATTGATCATTATTTGCCTCTAATTTCTAAACTCTCTTTGCGATTTCTGAGTGATTCAAGTGCTTTAAATGTTGCACGCACCTGGTTTAATGGGTTATTGCAACCTAGGCTTTTTGCTACAACGTTCTTCACTCCGCCCATTTCAAGGACAGACCGAATTTTTGATCCTGCAACAACGCCAGCACCTTCAGGAGCTGGTTTAAGCATAATTTTAGCACCATCCCAATCCATGATAACTTCATGTGGAATAGTGGATTTTTCCATTTCAAAAGTAAGTACGTTCTTTCGAGCTGCTTCAGTACCTTTGCGAATAGCGTCGGCTACCTCATTGGCTTTTGCAAATCCTAGACCAACATGCCCCTTTCCATCTCCGATGAGAATAAGAGCAGAAAAGCTAAATTTCCTTCCCCCTTTAACAACCTTTGAACAGCGGTTGATATAAAGGACTTTTTCTTCGAAGTCGTTGCTAATTTCTTCAGCTTTCTTGTAGCGATTTTTTTCTGCCATTTTGATTTCCTTAAAACTTTAAGCCTTCAGAGCGCGCTGCATTGGCCATCTCTGCAATAATTCCATGGTACTTATATGAGCCGCGATCAAATACAACTTTTTCAATATTTTTCTTCTTAGCTTCTTGTGCAATACGTTTGCCAATTTCCTTTGCTGCTTCTTTGGATTTCTTTGCATGAGCAGAGTCTTTAAAATCCTTGCTCATTGTTCCAATTCCAACAATTGTGGCGTGGCTTTCATCGTCAATAATTTGTGCAAGCAAATGCTTGTTAGAGCGAAAAATTGTGAGACGAGGCTTTAAGCTGGTCCCACGAACATGTTTTCGCACTCTAAGCGCGCGACGCTTGCGCCTGATGTTTCTATTTTTAAGGCGATTTTCCATTATTTACCCTTTGCAGCTTTTCCAGCTTTTTTGCGTACATATTCATTCTCATAGCGCACTCCTTTCCCCTTATAAGGTTCAGGCGGTCTTAGAGCTCGGACAGTAGCAGCGAATTGACCCACTACTTGCTTGTCAATACCATCAATAATGATCGTTGTGGCTTTTTCCACTTTGACATTGATTCCTTGGGGAATCTCTACTTTTGTCGGATGTGAAAAACCCAATTGAAGATCCAACAGATTACCAGCGACAGCCGCTCGGTATCCAACGCCTATCAGCGAAAGGCGTTTTTCATAGCCCTTGTCCACACCAATGATCATGTTATTGATCAAAGAACGAAAAAGGCCATGCATTGCTACTGGCAATTGACTTTTTTCATCACGTGACACCAGAACTTGCGTTTCTTCAACTGCAACTTCAATACCAGTTTTGACTTCAACTTCAAGTTGTCCCTTAGGACCTTTAACGTTGACTTTGTTTCCTGCTTTTTTCACTTCTATTCCACCCGGCAGAGGGATGGGAGAATTTCCGTAGCGCGACATATACGATTACCTCACCAAATATAGCACAATAGTTCTCCACCCAGCTTTTCTTTGCGGGCGGTTTCACCTTCAATTATTCCTTTGTTCGTCGAGAGAATGGCGATACCAAGACCTCCAAGGATCCTAGGGATATCAGCATGTCCAATATAACGACGAAGACCGGGCTTAGATATTCTTTTTAGACCATTAACGACGGGTTTGCGATCTCGAGCATAGCGTAAAACGACACGTAAAGTGCGTTTTTCTTTATTCGTTAGGACATCCTTGACGAATCCTTGCTCTTGCATCACCTTTGCAATGTTTTCTTTTGCTTTGCTAAGGGGCATATCAACATAGCCGTGTTTTTGCTGCCCTGCATTGCGGATGCGTGTCAGAAAGTCTGAAATTGGGTCATGTAACATCTATTTTTCTTCCTTTTCTTTAAATGGAATTCCAAGAGCTTTGAGCAGCTCATAACACTCATCATCTGTTCTGGCCGAAGTAACAAATGTGATGCTCATCCCTTGAGTTCTCTTCACTTCGTCAAGATTCAATTCTGGGAAAACTTGCTGGTCATCGAGTCCAAGGGTAAAGTTCCCTTGTCCATCACATTTATATGGGAAGCCTCTAAAGTCACGAATTCGTGGAGACACAATGTTGCAAAAGCGGTCGACAAAGTCATACATCCGCTGGCGTCTTATCGTGACCTTTACTCCAATGGCTTGGCCTTCTCGAAGTTTAAAGTTCGCTACAGACTTCTTTGCTCGCATCTCAATGGGCTTTTGTCCGGAGATCAATCTGAGCTCCTTGACACAATCCTGCATTACGTTCTTGTCGCGAATAGCTTCACCGACTCCCATATTGATCACAACTTTATTAAGGCGTGGTATCAGCATGGAGTTAGAATAAGCAAATCGCTCCAGTAGCAATTTTTTAATTTCTTCTTTGTATTTTGTTTGTAATCTTGACATCGTTTAGTCTTTTTTGTTTTTCACTTCGCGGGTTATCACTTCTTTGCCAGCTTTGACATAGAAGAGCTCTTTTTTTCCACCTGTAGTAGTCCTTACTTTGACCTTTACAGGTTTACCTTCATCATCACAGAGGCTCACATTTGAAATATGGAAAGGTCCTTCCATTTCCACGATTCCAGGCTGCATACGTTGCTTTGGCTTAACATGTTTCTTTCGAATGTTAAGTCCTTCTACAACGATACGTTGTCCTGATCGTGCAAGTACTTTACCTACCTTGCCTTTTTCGTTTCCTGCGAGAATGACGACTTTGTCGTCTATACGGATCCATTTATTACTCATAATTCCTCCTAAATGACCTCCGGTGCCAAAGAGGTAATCTTAATGTATCCCCCTTCTCGTATTTCACGGGCAACAGGTCCAAAGATGCGAGTTCCTTTCGGATTGTTCTTGTCATCGATAATCACACAGCTATTGTCATAAAAGCGGATTGTTGAGCCATCTTTTCGTCGAATGCTCTTTTTAGTTCGTACGATGACACACCGTACAACTTCCCCTTTCTTAATGCTTCCATTAGGGGCCGCTTCTTTGACAGAGCAGATGATAACATCTCCTACTCCAGCATAGCGCCTTTTAGAACCACCGAGAACTTTAAAACAGCACACTCTTTTTGCGCCTGTATTATCCGCTACTTTTAAATCGGATTCTTGTTGAATCATTTCTATATACCTTTATGAAATCACTTCCATTACTCTCCAGCGCTTAAGCTTGGAAAGGGGTCTTGTTTCTACAATACGCACTTTTGTTCCCACTACTATTTCTGGGTTCTCATTGTGCGCGTAATATTTTTTTCCTCGAACAACGACTTTCTGCAATTGAGGATGTCGGATTTTCCGATCGACCCGTACTGTGACGGTTTTCTGCATCTTATCTGAGACAACAATCCCTTCTCGAATTTTTTGTTTTCCTGCTTCCATTATTTACACCTTTGCTCCCTTTCTATTGAGAATTGTGAGAATTCTCGCACGATCTCTTTTTTTCTTACGCAGAAGATGTGGTTTATCTATTTTTCGAGTGGTACTAATTTCATTTTTCATCTCAAAAATATTTTTTGAGAGATCATGAAGCATCGCCTTAAGTTCATCTACTGATTGGTCTTTAAATTCTTTCATTGTATCCATTACTATACTTCCTCCACTCGCCGTACAAATCGGGTACGGATCGAAAGCTTTGCTGCGGCCAGGCGAAGAGCTACTTGAGCTTCTTCTTCTTTCACGCCGCCAACTTCGAACATAATCCTTCCTGGGCGCACAACGGCTACCCAATGATCAGGACTTCCTTTTCCTTTACCCATTCTCGTTTCAGCAGGCTTCTTTGAAATCGGCTTATCCGGAAATATTCGAATCCAAACTTGGCCTTTTCTTTGAAAGTGTCTGTTAATCGCAATACGGCATGCTTCAATTTCTTTGTGGTTAATATGACCACGATCAAGAGCTTGCATTCCAAAGTCGCCAAAATCGACAAAGTTTCCGGCCTTGCTCAATCCTCGGTGGCTACCTTTTTGTTGCTTGCGATATTTTGTCCTCGTTGGCATGAGAGCCATAGCACTTTACTCCTAAATTACTTAGCTGTTTCTTCGCCCTTGTTGATCCAGACTTTAACTCCAATAGAGCCATAAGTTGTCTCAGCACGTGCGGTTGCATAATCAATATCTGCACGAAGTGTGTGCAAAGGGATTCTTCCCTCTTTGTACCACTCCGTTCGGGCAATCTCAGCACCACCAACTCGTCCAGAAATCTGAACTTTGATTCCAGCGGCGCCAGCTGCCATAGTGGCTTCTAATGTTTTCTTCAGAACACGTCTGAAGGGAATTCTTCTTGTGAGCTGCTTAGCAATACCTTCGCCCACTAATTTAGCATCGAGATCCGGTCTTTTAATTTCTTCTACTTCAATCCAAATGTCTTTACCGGTAGCTTTTCTCAAATCTCTCTTTAAAGCTTCGATTTCCACCCCTTTTTTCCCGATCACAAGTCCTGGACGGGCAGTATGGATTGTCACTTCAACTTTTCCACTCATTCGCTTGATAATAATCCGCGAACTTCCTACACAAGCAGGGCGGCTATTCAAAAAGTTTCGAATATCACGGTCTTCTTTTAAGAGATTTCCAAATTCTTGCTTGTTCGCAAACCAGACCGAGAGCCAGCGCTTATTCAATACAAGTCGAAATCCTGTAGGGGATGTCTTTTGTCCCATTAATTCTTCTCCTGTTCTTGCTCTTTCGCTTTTACAATCACGGTTAAATGACTGGTCCGTTTTTTAATCGGTGCTCTACCACCACGGTTTTTTGGTTTTGCTCGTTTGATTGTTGGCCCAGGATCTACCCGCACTTCATGTACTTCTAGATCTCTTCTTTGCACGCCGTGAACAGTTTCAGCATTTGCAATGGCACTTTTTAGTGTTTTTAGAAGGAGTGCTCCCCCTTTCAACCCACTGTATTGAAGCTGTACTACAGCATCTTCAGCAGAAAGTCCTCGAATCAATCCAGCAGCAAGACGAGCCTTTCGGGGCGCAATGCGAATATATTTTGTCAAAGATCTCGATTGTTTCATAGTTTTATCCTTTCTTTGCAGTTGAGACTGCTTTCTTCACTGGGTGACCTTTAAATGTCCTTGTAGGAGAAAATTCTCCAAGGCGGTGTCCCACCATATTTTCTGACACAAAGACTTGAAGAAATTTCTTCCCATTGTGCACTTCAAATGTATGTCCCACCATATCTGGTGTGATCATGGAACGACGTGACCAGGTTTTAATGACATTCTTCGTTCCCTCTTGATTTTGCTTGATCACCTTATCCATTAGATGGTGGTCAACAAAGGGGCCTTTTCTTAGAGATCTTCCCATATTTTTCCTACTTCTTACGTCGTTTTACAATCAATTTATTGGATTTGTTTTTCGGTCTTGTGCGGTACCCTTTGGTGTACATAGCCCATGGTGTCTGAGGAATGTATCCGTTGTGCCGGCCTTCACCACCACCGTGAGGGTGATCAACAGGGTTCATCGCAGTTCCTCGAACAGTAGGGCGGAATCCCAGCCATCGTTTACGTCCTGCTTTTCCTTCAGATCTATGCATTTGTTCACTATTTGATAGCGATCCAAATGTAGCTCTACAATTTTCATGAATCAATCGGACTTCGCCAGATGGCATCTTGATTGTTGCGTATCCATTACTTCGTGCCATTAACTGTGCTGAAAGCCCAGCAGATCGAACGAGCTTTCCTCCTTTTCCAGGAGACATTTCAATATTGTGAATGGTCGATCCAAGTGGCATTGCTTTCAGCCGCATGCAATAGCCTACTTCAAAAGGGGGCTTATCGCTAGTCATAATCGTGTCACCAGCTTTAAGTCCTTCTGGAGCAAGTATGTATCTCTTCTCTCCATCTGCATAGTTTAACAGAGCAATGTGTGCAGTCCGGTTAGGATCGTACTCAATAGAAGCTACTTTTGCAGGGATGTCTTCTTTGTCTCGCTTAAAATCAATAACACGATAAAAGCGTTTATGACCACCACCACGATGACGACAAGTTATTCGCCCATGGTGATTTCGGCCATTTGTTCTTTTTTTGATTTGAAGCAAAGGCTTATGCGGTTTTACCGTTTGCCTTCCTTCTCGTGTTAGCTGCTCGTTGCTTGGCAAAACCAACCATCGCTGCCCAGGTGTTGTCGGACGGAATTTCTTAGTCATGGTTATACGCTCTCTCCAAGTTCATCACCTTTGTCGAAGGTTACAACAGCTTTCTTGAATCCAGGCTTGAATCCAATACGGCCACGAACGCGCTTCTTCTTTGGCTTGATGGTGATGGTATTGACAGATTTTACTTTAATGTTCTTTTCAGCATAAATTTCTTCTAGGGCTGTAGCGATCTCTCGCTTGCCGGCTTTCTTATCAACAAGAAATACATATTTCGGTTTGTCACATGCAGCTACACATCTATTACTCTTGCTGTCTTTAAGGCCTTCGAGCATGCTGCTCTTTTCAGTGACATAACGCGATTTGATAATACTGTATGGAGTTTTCTTTTGCATGCTTATTTCGTGCCTCCGAGTGTCTCTTTGAGCTGATCAACGGCCGTATCTAAGATTACAAGCTCATGGCATAAAGCCAAGTCATAACCGCTTACATTTGGCAAAAAGAGAAATTCAGCTCTAGGGATGTTACGCAAACTCTTGTGGAGTGTGCTGTAGTCTCCGCTTTCAGCTAAAAACAGGACTCTCTTCCCTTGAAGCTGTAGTGTTTTCATGAAATTTGCCAAGGCTTTAGTTTCAGGTGCTTCGAGCGCTTTATAGTCTAAAACATGAGCAAGCTCAGCTTTGATTTTTTCGCTAAGAAGTTGCCGAATAGCAAGACGCTTCTCTTTTCGATTGATACGAACGTGCTGATCAAACTTTGGTCTTGGGGCGTGAACTCTACCACCACCTTTAAACTGTGGAGCACCAAGGAATCCTTGGCGGGCATTTCCTGTCCCCTTTTGCTTGAAAGGCTTACGCTTGGTCTTGCTGACCTCAGCACGAGTCTGAGTGCTTGCAGACCACTGTCTTTGGTTTGCTCGGATGGCAACAAGGTAATCCTTGATCATTTGCCCGTTGGCTTCTGTGGTAAGAATTCCATCTTCTATGGACACTTCTCCACTAGCCTTTCCTTTTAAATCATATTTCTTAAGTGTAGCCACTGCAGCTTCCTCTAACGTTTGGTCGATTTGCGAATATATACGAGCCCTTCCTTACATCCAGGGACGGCTCCTTTCACTAAAATTACATTTTTTTCTTGGTCCACTCGAACCACTTTCAAGCCTTCGACGGTCATGCGCACATTTCCCATGTGCCCAGCCATTTTCAATCCTGGAAGGGTACGTCCTGGGTTCGAACACATTCCTGTGGAACCAGCGGTACGGTGGAAGCCAGATCCATGAGCAGCAGGTCCCCCGGCAAAGCCGTGACGCTTAATAACTCCTTGAAAACCTTTTCCCTTTGTAACGCCAATGACATCTACAAAAGCTATTTCGGCAAAATATCCTACTCCAACCTCTTCACCAGTAGCGAGCATTTCGTTTTCTGCTACTTTAGATTCTTTGAGGTGGCGCCTAGGCTCTACTTTCCCTTTGGCAAAATGTCCCTTTAAGGGCTTTGTCACATTTTTAATTTTTGAAGAAGGAACCTTCACTCCACCGAGCTGCATAGATACATAGCCGTCTTTCTCTAAATTTTTCACTTGTACGACAACGTTTGGCTCAGCTTCAATGACTGTGCAGACGATACTCTCGCCTTTTTCGTCAAAAACGCGGGTCATCCCTTTCTTCTTTCCGATGAGTTGTAAAGACATTTTCATTCCTTTTTTTAGAGTAGAGAAAGATCCCCTAATCCAGAAACTTTTCCGGAAATTTAGACGAACTCTCTTTCAGAGCTACTCAAGACGACAAATCGTAGCAAACTTAGGGTTTTTCTACCAAAGAAATTTTCTCATCCCTCAATTTCTCGCCTTTTTTTTCCACAATTTCTATTCTTTGGTCGGCAATTAAAATTTTCTTAAATGGAATTTTACGCCTATTTGCGCTGCTTTTCAGCACCGCCTTTTTCAATATTTCCTGAAGAGCTACACCGGGCTGGCACACATAATCACCCGGATTTTCCACCCCGCCCGAAACGAAAATTGTGAGATTTTTCGGAGGAGGTGTGTTTTTTAAGAGTTTTTTGGAGTGGACTGTTGAAAAATTTGCGTTTAAGCCCAAAAGCCCCAAAAATCCAAGGACAAGAGCAATAAAACACCACTCTTTGTACATCAAACTGTCTTCTTTAAGAGTGGGATGGCGATGGAAGAGGCTACATAAGCGACAAAACTGGCCACAGCGTAGTAAAGAGCTGTATCCATTGCAATGAAGAGGGCGCTGCCGCCATATAGAGCATGTACCGCCCCTAGAACGCCCCAAGCCACTACAGTGACACAGAAAGCGATTTCAACAAGGGTCTGCAGCTGATCCAGAGCAATCCGTGTTTTTTCTCTTGGACCCTCTGTTTTATTGAAGGAAATGATCCCTTCATCGAGCTTTCGTAGATTATCCCATAGTTTCGACGAGGAAACAACGGCACTTCCTCCAAAGCCTAGGCAACCAGCTAGAGGAGCCATGACCCCCAAGGAGATAATCCCTGCTTCCTGAAAAAAGGAAGTAACCATCGAGATGCCAGACACAAATGAAAAAGAGGAAAGTATATATTTTTTATTAGCCAGCCACACCTTATCAGCTTTTTCAGCGCCAACTGGCAAAGCTTCTGCTTGGCTTAGCTCGTCGCGAGCCTGTGTCCAGTTGTAGATATTGAGCCCGCACCAGCTCCCCCAAAAGGAGCCTTCAAGAATTACGTCGCTATAGCGTTGAACAAACCCGCCTGAAAGTGTGGTTGCTGCCATCAATCTACCCTATGCCCTTCCGAGGGGAAGATCTGCTTCCCATCGATCAATCATTTTTCCATAGAAGTGTGTCGTATAAGTCAAGATTAGCCACGCAGATGCTAGACTCAAGAAGACGATAGGAGAGAATAGGAATCCATGAGCCAAGCTCGCAAATAATAGCGAGGTGAGCGCAATAGCAGACATTGCAATAGTTGCAGTCGCTTTAAGGACATTTAGATAGCAATGTTGAATTTTATGTTGAATCACGTTCTTATTTGCGCTATTTGGCACATGCTCGATCTTTTTTTGTAGATGCCCAGCTTTGTTAAGTTCGCGAAAAAAGCTGACAGTGTCTAGAAATCCAGCAGAAGCCCAAAAACCGGTTTTAGCGGCTTTCATCCCCTCTTGAAGAGAATAAACCCCCCATGAATCTCCACACATCGCGGATTCACAAAGATTGAGAGTGGTTACTGCAACACTTGTTGAAAAATTGACTGTAGCTTCAGACTCGTCTGTGTGATTGAGAATATGCCATTTATCACGCATATTGCCAAGAGCAGCTACAAACCCAGGAATTGCAAGCGTCTGCTTCATTGGATCGAGCTGGGCACTTGCCTTATCTGCAAAATCTTTGTGAAAGCCCAACTGGGACATCCAATCAAAGACGTTGATGAAGCCTTCCAGGGTATCTTTTGCACCATCAGGATCTTTGACGTATTCCTTCACATCTGTAGCAAAGTGACTCGGTTGGACCCAACCTGCTAACGTAGATGGAGTAGCTAAACTTGACATGTTTTCACCTTATTTTAAATTTTTCTCTGTTCCCAAATTTTCGTGGTAGTATTCAAGTATATTGAAGACTACCGTCGCTGCAGAAACAGCTGAGAAAGCTAGAGGACTAAACACGACCTGGAAAAAGGCTGAGAGAACAATCATTACCCCAAGGGCAATATAAGAGATCTCCGTGGCCATTTTAAATAAATACCCAGTCATTTGCGTGAACTTCTTATCTCGCTCCGGCCCTTTTAGAGAGGCGTACTTCGAATCGTTGATCCAAGTGAATGTGTTCAGCAGCAGATTGCAACTCATTCCAAATACGAGTGCTGCGCCATTGATCCCTTCGAATACACGTAGACTTGCCTTTGGGATAGATACAAGAGTAGCTCGTAAAAATTCTGTTATATCCCAGCTCGATCCCACACACCCACTAGCATCGCGGACCACATCCATTGCCGTCACTTGTCTGACATCTTTTTCCCCAAACTTCATCTTAAACGACTTTGTATCCCCATTAAGCCAAAGGGCAAGAGTACTTTGAGTTGTTTGCACTTTATCAACGAGCGCAAATGGAGCTAGAGAGAGTTTCCCAAACTTTGCCGCATCACAAAAGCCATTTAAACCTGCATGATCTCTAGGGAGCCAATCAAGATTCTTAGCTAATCCCGGGAGCACATAAAGTGCTTTTAGAAAACTTGAAGTTTTACTTCCAGCATAGTCACAGGTAACATCTACCACATCTCTACGGCGGGTATAGGCACTATTTCCAAACTCATTAAATCCAACATTTGATACAGCCATTGACTATCCTGGGTTTTTCGTAAAAGCAGGGCAATGATACGCCAACTGCTTTTTTCAGGCAATGTAAATTATATGTTAAATTTTGATTAATGGAGCGAGAGATGTTCCCCGCAGAAATTCTTCGATAGGCATGGATTTTTTCCCTTCCAGTTGAATTTCTAAAAGAGAAAGCGCTCCATTTTGGCATCCAATCACCCAACGATCTTTTTGAAAAAAAAGTGTTTCGCCTGGTTTTCCATCTATATGAGATACTTTTTTTGTCTTTCTGATGACAAGTCTTTTTAACGTGCCGCCTATTTCAACAAAACAGTATGCTCCCGGCCGGGGAGATAGGGCGCGGATCTGATTGTGGAGCTCATCCACCCTTTTTTCCCAATCGATCACCCGATCTTGTGAAGTAATTTTTTTTGAAAAAGTGACTTGGCTAGAATCTTGTGATATTTTTTTGACCTGCCCAAGTGCAATTTTTTCTAGCACACGAATAAGTGCTGGTCCCGAAAGCTCGTAAAGTTTTTTTTCAAGCTCGCCAAAGGTCATATTTTCAGGTACTGGAATTTTTACTACTTCTAAAATATCTCCTGCATCCATTTCCAGGACCATTTCCATGATCGTGACCCCCGTTTCTTTATCACCGTTAAAAAGGGCACTTTGGATGGGTGCTGCCCCTCGGTATTTGGGAAGAAGGCTGGGGTGGACGTTCACGCACATTTTTGTGGGAATTTCAAGTAAATTGGTTTTGATGATTTCCCCATAAGCCACAACAACGAAAACATCGGGCTTTAGAGCTCGAAGCTCGGCTGCAAAGTCTTCCGTACTAGCTTTTACAGGCTGAAAGAATGGAATTTGGGGGCATTTTTCTAGAGCGAGCTCTTTAACTGCTGAGGGCTGCAGCTGTTTAGAGCGCCCTTTGGGCTTGTCGGGCCTTGTAACAATCCCGACAATTTCGTGATTTTGCTGTAAAAGATCATCGAGAACTTTCGCCGCAAACAGAGGGGTTCCAAAAAAGAGCAGTTTCAAGCTTAGACTTCTTCCAGGAGTTCTTCGTATTCTGCAAAGTTTTCTTGCGGCTCAACCACTAGGCCTTGAAAGCCAATGAGACCGCGCCGGGAGCTGCGGCAAAAATCGACCCAATGCTCTACATGGGGATTCGAGGGCACTTCTTTTTCAATCTTCTCAAGAGCTTCTTCGATGTGCAGACCTTCCCTGTATGTAAGGCGAAATGCCTGCGTCAAACTTTTGCGCACTTCAATAGGAAAGCCATTGCGCTTAAGACCTACTAAATTGAGTCCACCTAATTTGTAGGGTGATCCTGCTCCAATCGTGTATGGGGGCACATCATGCGTAACACGACTAAATCCGCCGACCATCGAATACTTTCCAATACGGGAAAATTGGTGAATCGGTGTCATACCACCAATAATTGCAAAATCTTCTACAATCACGTGGCCTGCTAGGTTCGCATTATTCGCCATGATGACTCTGTTGCCTATTTCGCAATTATGTGCAACATGGCAATAGGCCATGATCAGACAATTATCGCCAACTTTTACAACAGAACCTTCTATACAGGAGGAGTTAATCGTACAAAATTCGCGGATCTCACAATTTTTTCCAATTTCGACAAAAGTTTTTTCACCTCGGAACTTCAAATCTTGAGTTTTTGTCCCGATACTGGCTGATGGCCAAATAATTGTTCCTTCACCAATCGTAGTGTGCCCATCAATATAGGCATGCGATTTGATAACAACATTATCTTCTAGTGTGACTGAGGCCTTGACCACGGCGTAAGCTTCAACGGTGACGTTATTGCCGATCTTCGCTCCAGACTCAATGATCGCAGCGGGGTGAATATAAGATTTTTTAGACATGGGTTTTTCTATCTTTCTCTTTAAAGTTGCTCTTTATCTACGAGGGCAAATCCAATCTCTGCTTGAACGGCTAGTTTTTCACCAACGAGCGCTTTAGCTTCAATTCTGCCCCCTTTGCTACTAAAATGCAGCCCTGTTGCTTGAAGGGTTAATACATCTCCTGGGACAACAGGCCTTCGAAATTTTGCATTGTTGACATTGAGGAGGAGGGCTATTTTCTCTGTTCCACTCTTCTGGTGCACCAAAATGCCTCCAGTCTGAGCTAAGGCTTCAAGAATTAATACACCCGGCATGATGGGGACTCCAGGGAAATGCCCTTGAAAAAACTGTTCGTTGACAGTGACATTTTTGATGCCAACGATGAAATTATTTTCTAAATCGAGCTCAACAATCCTATCTACAAGTAGAAATGGGTAGCGATGAGGAAGTATTTCGGAAATCTTTTGAATGTCAAACACGGGGGATGGGGCAGGATCATGGGCCATAATTTATGCTGTCTCCATCTTGATTTGATTACAAAGCTTTCTTGCAAATGCAATATTCGAAGCATGTCCAGAGCGAATCGCAATGATGTGGGCAACAAAACCATTTGGAATGAGCGCTAAATCTCCAATGAGGTCCAAGATTTTGTGACGGACCATTTCATCTTCAAAGCGGACTCCATCAGGATTGATGACAGTATCATTTTTGATGATCACTGCATTATCCAGCCCTCCTCCCTTAATGAGACCGCTTTCGATAAAAGGGGCGATTTCTTCATATAGACAAAATGTCCGGCATGGAGCGATAGACTCGGAAAAGCTTTTGGTATTTACGGGAACTTGCAGATATTGAGACCCCAGAATTTTGGACTGGGGAAAGTGCATGGTGAAGCTGATAGAAAATTCTTCCGCTGGAATGGCAATGAGATGAACGTCCCCATCGGTCCAACTCACACAAGATTGAAGAAAATGGATATCACGCGGGTCAGTCTGCTCGATAATTTCCCCTTCCAGAATGGCTTCAACAAATGGCTTGGAACTCCCATCCATAATGGGGATCTCTGGCCCAGAGAGCTCGAGAAGGGCATTCGTCACTCCTAATGCACTAAGGGCAGCGAGCACATGCTCTACTGTGTGAATTGTGCATTGGCTTTGACCCAAAATTGTACAGCGAGGAGTGCTTACGACATGATCTAAGTCTGCAGGAAAAGTTGGGGCGTTTGGGAGATCACTTCTTTGAAATAATAAACCAGTCCCAGGCTTTGCGGGATGGATGGTGAGAATGGCATTTTCAGCTGTGAAAAGGCCAATGCCTGCAATAGAAACCGAGTTTTTGAGCGTCTTTTGCTTCGAAGGATCCAGGTCTACCTTCTCAACAAGCTCAGCTGTTGTTGCATAAGAAGTGGTCAATATTTACCTCACAGTCTTCGTACTGAATTCGTAGAAGGTAGCCTAACTTAAGGATTATAGCAAGCATCAAATCTATTTTACCCCTGATTGCCACCCCTAACTTCTTCCTAGACTATACCGAAACAACTGTAAGAAGATAGGGTAGCAATCAGGGGTCTTACCAGCCAAATTCCTTTCTAAGAAGTAGAAACCCTCCCAAAAACAGGCAACTTAGAGCAACAATTCCTCCGTTTCCCCAAAGAAGGAAGGGAGTGCGATAGTCATAGAGATTTACCTGAGCAAAAAGAGCTCCCTTTTGCGGATTATTTTCTCCATCACATTCCTCCATCCGATCTACACATTTCCCAACGCTATCAATCACGGCTGTTATGCCCGTATTGCAAGACCGAACGAGGGGTATTCCATTTTCAATCGCCCGAAATTTCGCATGCTCGAAATGCTGGCTAGAAAGGCGGGAAAAGGGATACCAACCGTCGTTGGTCACATTGACAAAGAGTTTGGCACCTCTTAGGCGTCCCTCACGCACTTTATGGGGAAAGGTCTCTTCATAACAAATCGATGCCGAAAGAGGGACTTTCCCCTCGAAAACAACGGCGTTTTTACCCGGTGTAAAAAAACCTGTGATCCCATAGTACTTGACTAAGGGGCCAAGGAAGCGGAACGGGAGGTATTCTGCTAGGGGCATCAACACCCTTTTGTCATAGCGACTCGGGGTTGAAGAGCCAGGGGAAAAGTGGAAGGCGCAATTATATGCTCCTCCCACTTCATCAGTATGGTCAAGGCCCATCACCACTTCCGCTCCAAACAGGTTTGCAATGGTCTTTGCCCAATAAAGATTGGTAACACGCTCAGCTGATCTGTCCTCTTCGGGGAAACTCTCTTCTACATTTGGACCAAACGTTTGTCGGAATACTTTTTGAACCGTTTTCTGGTCATATACCATTGCCCCACTTGAAAAAGGAACGGCCGCTTCGGGAAGGGCGATTAAATCGACCCCCTTATCTTGGTGCTCTTTTATGTAGGCAAGAATATTGCTCCACTGCTCATAAGGAGAAACAAAGGCCCGAATTTTTCCTTGAATGGGTACTTTCTCTGAAGGAAGAAGCCCTGTCTGAACAAGAAGGCAAGAGTATTGCTCCGCCTTGCTTATGGATTTTTGATGATAGCTGAGGTGACTCCATCCAAAAATATAGGGGACCAGGGCTATCCCCAGCCAAATCATATAATTGGCAATTCCTTTCCTTAAAAAAGCTCTTAGCCCAAATAAATTGGAAAATACAACCCAAAAGGAAAGGCCAAGCACCCCAAAAATGGAAGCAAACTGAATCGCGCTCGTATTACAGAAAGCCAGCCCCGATAAGTTCCAACTGTATCCACATAGAAAAAAGAATCGAGACCATTCTAAGAGAACCCAAAGCGCGGCGATTGCAAATATTCGAGGCAAACGCAAGGGTTGATTATACGGTATCAAGACCGAAAGCAAACCAAATTGCATGCCAACTCCCACGCACAACCCCACCCAAACAAGAAGGATATAGACTCCTTGATACTCGATCGAAGTCATCCAAGAAAGCTGGATCAGTGAAACAGCTCCATACCATAAAAAGGCTCTCCAAAAGCGCTGTTTTGCGAAGGGATAGATACGGATTGCTCGCCAAAAAATCGCATAGCCAAAAGCGGCAGCAACTGGCCCAAGAATAGGTGCAAAACTTGGGACCCCAAAAGACACAATTAAAAAAGCTACTAGACCTTGGAGAAAAACTTCAGCGCGCAAAGCTCTTATGCCGCCTCAACTTTTTTACGGCCTTTGCCAAAAGCAAGAAGGACTAATCCTCCTCCAAAAATGCTCAAATTTTTCATAAACATGGTCATCTGCAACTGCATCTCACTCCCCTGCAACGCCCAAAAATTGTGAAAAAGAAATGTTGTAGGGATCAAGAATAGACATAAGATGAGAGCTCCTAAGCGTACTTGCAAGCCTGTTAGAACTAGCAATCCCCCAAGTAACTCCGCTATAACTCCTATCACGAGCAGCGTCGGCGCCAAGGGCAAAATCTGATCAAAGAGCGTCTGAGCCCAGCCCTGGTGATACGATTTTGCGAGCACATCAAGCATCTGATTTACAAGATACTGCTCAGTGGCATCCCAATTCAAAATTTTGTTAATGCCTGCAACGATAAATATGAGGCTAAAGCACAGCCTCCCTAGAAAACCAATCAACTTTTGCATATTTGCATCCTTCCTTTACATACCATGTAAACTGCAGTATAATGACCTCGTCTTTTATGAAGAAAAGTTTTCGAGAATATCACCTCCACAAAATCCTAGATGCCTACGACTTTACCTCGGGGCCGCTTGACCTACACCTAGGAAATTATTTCCGAAGTAATAAGGCTCTTGGCTCAAAAGACCGTAAATTTATCGCTGAAAAAATTTATTTACTCATTCGCTGGATGGGGCTTGTCGACCACCATTGCAAAGATTCACACGATTGGGAAGAAAGACTCCGCGTGCTCGATGCCTTAAGTATCAAAAAAAAATTAAAAGACACTTCCATCGACCCCCACATTCGAGTGAGTTTTCCCAAAAATCTTTTCGCCATATTAAACAAACACTATGGAGAGGAAAAAGCCATCTCCCTCTGCCTGGCCAGCAACACCCCCGCCCCCACGACTGTCCGTGCCAATGTATTGAAGACCACTAGACAAGCCCTTTTTGAGAAATGGAGAGAAAAATATCCTATTCTCCTCACAAAAGAATCGGTATTTGGTATCCGATTCGAGAAAAAAATCTCTTTTGGAGCCCTCGAAGAATTTAAAAATGGCCACTTTGAAATCCAAGATGAGGCAAGCCAGCTAGTAGCCAATCTTTTAGATGCAGAGCCTGGAGATCAAATCCTCGATTACTGCGCCGGCGCTGGTGGAAAAACTCTCGCTTTTGCCCATAAACTCCAGGGCACGGGGCAGCTCTATTTACATGACATCCGAGAAAGGGCCCTTCAAGAAGCTAAGAAAAGATTAAAAAGGGCCGGCATTGAAAATGGACAAATTCTGCTGTCAGACGCGCCCCACAAACAAAAACTTTTAGGAAAAATGGACTGGGTTTTTGTTGATGTTCCCTGTAGTGGAACGGGAACACTCCGTCGCAATCCCGATTTGAAATGGAAATTCTCCCTTGAAATGTTAAACCGTCTCATCTTTCAGCAAAGAGAAATTATGAAAGAAGCCTCAGCCTTTTTAAGCCCTACAGGAAAACTTGTGTATGCGACCTGCAGCATGCTTCCAGAAGAAAATGATCAGCAGCTGGATTATTTTCAGCAAGAATTCGGGCTCAGCCTCATCTCCAAGCCATTCCGATCCTTCCCAGTTGAAGGAGGAATGGACGGTTTTTTTGGAGCTGTGCTTAAGAAATTGGAAATTTAAACAACAACCCATTATGATGACTCTCATGAAAATCTTCTTTTTTTTACTCCTCCCCGTTTTGACCTTTGCCGCTCCTCAAGAGCCTGAGATTCTAGTCAATAATCGGATCCTTGCCTCCGTAAACGGGAAGAACATCTCCGTTTTTGATGTAATGAAAAAGATGGAAGTTTTCTTATATCAGACCTACCCCGAAGAAGCAAAATACGCCGATAAACGTTACCAATTTTTCAACCAAAGCTGGCGTCATGCTCTTAATGAACTCGTGAAGAATGAGCTCATTCTCGCCGACGCCGAAAAACTGCAGCTCAACATTCCCGATGCAAAAATCCGGGAAATCATCCACGAGCGCTTTGGCCCTAACGTAATGGAAAGCTTAGATACTCTCGGACTCACACTCGATGAAGCCTGGCAAATGATCTACACCGAAATTGCTGTCCAACAAGTGAGCTATTTCCGAGTGTATAAAAAATCACAAGATAAAATTGGACCGCAAGATATTAAAACCGCCTTCGCCAGTTTTCTCACCACAAATCCTCCAAAGGAAGAATGGAAATACCAAGTCCTTTCTATCCGAGCCAAAACAGAGCAGCTCGGCAGCATCTACGCGCAAAAAGCCCACGCCATCATCCGCAATGAGCCCCTTCCCTTCGAAACACTTGCGAAAAAACTCACCGAAAACGAAGAGCTAGACCCAAGCATTGCTATCAACGTCTCTGATGAGTACAACGTAGAAGGCAAAGACCTCTCCGCTGCGCACAAATCTGTCCTTTGCAGCCTTGCCACTGGAAGCTATAGCGATCCCGTCCCTCAAGTCAGCCGCCAGGACAACAGCACCGTCCACAGGATTTTCTTTCTAAAGGACCACAAAAAATCAGCTCCCCCTTCTTTTGACTCCATGACCGAAAAACTCCTCGATGACCTCGTGCAAAAAGAAATCGACAAAGAGCTCCCTCCCTATCTCGCAAAACTTCGCAAGCAGTTTAACTATAGCGAACAAGCTATTGGCCTGATCCCCCAAGATTTCCAACCTTTTTCCTTGCGCTAATGAGCAGATATAAACCCTCGGAGCTCCATAAACTAGGAGTCCGGGCAAAGAAGCGTTTATCGCAAAATTTTCTAATCGATCAAAATATCCTCGAAAAGATTTGCAAAAGTGCCTCCATCCAAGAGGGCGATCATGTTCTAGAAATTGGCCCCGGTCCCGGAGCCCTCACCGAAAAATTGCTTGAGAAAGGCGCTATCGTCCACGCCATCGAAAAAGATCCCGAATTAACAGAAAAACTAAGTTCATTAAAGTGTGATCGCCTGCAAATTACCGAAGGTGATGCTCTAACCTGCCCTCTCAAGCTCGATCATCCTACCAAAGTAGTCGCCAACCTCCCCTACAACATCACCACCCCCCTCATCGAGCGGCTAGTCTATCTCCATCCTCCCATCACCTCTCTCACCGTGATGGTCCAAAGGGAAGTAGGAGAGCGGATGACTGCGCAAACAAACACTCCTCAGTACAGCAGCTTCACCCTCTTCCTTTCTGCCTATTCATCTCCAAAATACTGCTTCACCGTAAAGCCTACGAGCTTCTTCCCTTCTCCCTCAGTTCACTCTTGCATCATTCACATGCCTTTACATCCCTTCCCCTATTCTTTTTCCGAGGAAGGCTTTTTTCAAATGACGCGTACCGCTTTTAACCAAAGGCGAAAAATGCTTCGAAGTACTCTTAAAAAAATCTACGAGCCAGAAATTCTAGAAAAGGGATTTGCTGCTGCAAATATTAAACCGACTAGCCGCCCAGGGCAGCTATCTTTGGAAGACTTTGCGAAGCTTTATACCGCCTGCGAAAATAGCAAGCCCTAAGAGCCACCACACAAGTTGCGAAGGTCCATTGCCTTTCCATCTTTTCTCTGCAATGAGAGGAGTGGAGGCAACTTCCACGCCAGAGGCATTTTCCACTACGAGCTTTCCGACCTGAGCGCCCTTTGAAGCCGATTTCAACTTATGCCAAATGAGTTTGGCCTTCAATTCTGATTCTTCTGAAGGGAAATAGCGCAACTCAACATCTTCCTTGAGCTTGGCTCGCCGAGATTCATCTCCCTTCGGAGAAAAGCCGCCCTGACCCTTGGCAAAAAGAAGACGTTTTTGCTCTTCTTCGCGGAAGGCCGCTTCAAAAAGATGAATGGCATCCTCAAAACGTTCGCTGCTTTTTTCACAACCTAGCGTTACAGCGATCAGCCTCCGGCCATTTTTTTCCATGGCGACTACCAAATTGTATCCAGCACTGGCTACATACCCGGTTTTTCCCCCTATAAAATAGGGATATTTACCTTTTCCTTCTTTTAGAAAACGATTCGTATTTTTCCAGATTGTCCCATCCTAGGTCATATGTGAGGGGGCCATCACTATCTTGCAAAATGTGGGATTATCGAAGGCCAGCCCCGCAATGCGTGCCATATCATAGGCTGTTGTCATCTGGGCCGGATGATGAAGACCGTGAGGATTTTGAAACCGGGTCTGACTAAACCCTTTCTCTTGGAAAAAGTGATTCATCTCTTGCATAAAGTTTTCAATGGATCCCCCCAAGCCTTCCGCTAAGACATTCGATGCATCATTGCCAGACGCAAGCAGAGCTCCGTGTAGAAGAGCCTCCAGTGTGTACTCTTTCCCCTCTTCAACTCCTATCATTACTCCATCATGCTCCATAACGTAAGGAGGGAAACTCAAAAAATCTGCATGCTTCTCTTCAGCCTGTACAACTGCAAGAGCCTGGCTAGAAGCCTTGAAGCGCTGCTCCAAATCGATCCCTTTTTGATCCAACACAAAAAGAGCAGTCGCAATTTTCATGACACTTGCTGGATAGTGGGGCTCTTTTGCCTGCTTTTCAAACAAAATTGTCCGATTATTCGGATTATACAAAATTGCTGACTTGCCCCTCACCTTTACGTTAAGCGGCTGAGCGCTAAGAGCTGAGGTCAAAAATAGAAACGAAGCAATGAGAAATTTATGCATGATAGACTTTAAAAAAAAGGCCGGGTGTGTTCAATATGAGGGAACCGGCGGGGTATCGAACCAGTATACCCTATAGAGAGGATTATTCAAAAGTGACACCAAATGAAATGGAAGACGCCTACTCAGAGTTCACCACGAATTTTCAAAAGTGCGCACCCGATGGGATCATTGAGATCAATCTAGAGACACTGTGTGAAATGGGTCTGCTCAATAAAGAAGATTTCGACGAAGAAGAGCCCGATGATGTGACCCAATACTTCCATGTGACCGAAACTCCAGATAAAATCACCCTTCACAACGAGAAATTCGCTATTTGGATCGTCCCGAAAATGGTAGATGACATCCCCACCACCCACACCTACATCTCCCAGCTCCAAAAGAAAAAACCCCACCTCGAGCTCGTCTACGCTACCGCTGGGGTCTATAACACGCCCAAGTTCATCCTCAAAGTGCTCCAGCACTTCCTTATCGACGTCATCGACACCGAGGCCATCATCTCCTCGATTGGCAAGAAAGAGTAGTGTTAGATTTTTTTCACGATAGTCAAGACATTTAGATCGCCATCTCTGCGATAGAGAATTGCATCAGTGCACTTGCGCATTAAGATTAGACCTTTGCCCCCAGGCTCCAGCTTCTCCAATGGAAGATCCGTTTCCTCAGGGAGAGGATGGGTCAAAGGATTGAAAGCAGGCCCTGCATCTGTGAGCTCAAACTCAATTTGCTGCCCCTCGCTTTGGCAAGCGCCTAAAGAGAGCTCATCTACTTTTCCGTGTTTGATCACATTGACAATCGCCTCTTCCATGGCAAGCTCAAGGCGCATTTTCTCAGGCTTAGCAAGAGAAGTTTGATCAAGATGGGTGCGTACCCAAATAAGCATAGAAGGGAGCTGTGAAATCGTTGCCGGGAAACTTTTACTCGTCATCCCAGCTCCCAGAGGCGATCATGCCGTCAACGATCCTTCTTGCGAGGCGGTCGTAGATGGGGTAGATGGCGTTTTCGCCAGCTGAGCCGACATTATCAAGCTGACCTAGGGAAAACTGGATCGAGGTGGCTAGGCGACCCGTTGCAGGGTTGACGAAGGAGAGGTCTTGCAGAGAGTTGGGGTCATCATAGTCATAGTCGGCCCCTGCTTTGATAGTTTGAGGCCCTAGGATGCATTTGCCTGTATGTGAATCTTCTACTGAGATCTCAACGGAAATTGTCTTGCGATTTTCAATGCCCATTACATTGTCACGAAGTTCGCCACTTTTGGGATCGCGATCGTACCGATAGCCGATCCGATCATTTGTAGCTCCCTTGATTTTAGCTTTTAAAGTCCAATCACTTGGCCCATCTGTGAAACGAAAATCGGCACTTTTTGAGATTTCGGCAGCGAGGGCATCGGTCAGCTCTCCTTCAAAATCTCCTATGACGTAGGGAACTGAGATTGCTATTGGGTCCCCTCCATCAAAGCGGTAACCACACGCGGAAAGGGCTAGTAGGCAGACAAGTAGTATGCGATTCATTATTTTTTCGATTCGAAATAGGCTAGCTTGGTCTCGACAACTTGGAGTCTATTTCTACATTTTTTGGCGACAAAAGAGTCGGGGTAGCTTCCCAAAATTTTGGTATAGTAAATTTTCGCAGCGCCCCATTTTTTTGTTCTTTCGTAGAACCTGGCCGTCTCATAAAGGCCACTTGCATAGTGGTCTTGCATCCGCACATAGCTATCATGTGCAGTTGCGTACTTTTCCTCTCCAGGAAAACTGGTTTGGAACTTGCGCAAATTCAGCGCAGCTAAGTCCAAGAGATCAGGATCGGGAAATTCTTTTTGGCTTTGCTGCAAATATACTTCACCGATGCCGATGTAGCTTTCAATGGCTAAGGGGTGTTTAGGAAAGCGTCTGATAAGCGTCTGGTAAGATTCAATTGCGGCTCGGTAATCTTCATTGGTAGCCTGAACACCAGCCTTGCCGTAATGGGACTTGGCAGCGAGTTCGTGGTTGGGAAGGGCTGAGATTACCTCATCGTAGACGGTGATGGCTTCTGATCCTGCTGGCATCCATTTCGGGAGGGATTTAAAGCCCATAATGTGTTTACGAGCGCCATGTCGGAATTTTTCAGCAATTTCAAACTTGTATTGGATCGCTTCTTCAAAGTAGGAGGGGGTGGCTTGCCGAGTTAAATAATCGGTCAGCTGAATGTTAGCCATTTCATAATCGTCTTGGTTGAAATAGGCAACACCGAGGAAATAGGTCGCATCCCGAGAAAAGGAGGTATTAGGAAAATTTCTGATGAGGATGGTGGCTTCTTGCTCTAAGCGCTTCCACTCTCCTCGCTCTAGAAACCCTATCAAATTACCATAGTGTTCTTGAACGGATTGCGTTGCAACGTATTCCCGTTCTACGAGTTTTCCGTCTTTGAGCGTGAAATCGGCAAAACCACACAAGGTGGGGACCAAAAAAAATAAGAGAGCTTTTTTCATAATGTACGGATTTTAGCGGGACTCGGCCAATATGTCAATGATCGCAGGTAGGGCTTCTAACTGATTTTTTAGCTCGCTTGTGAGATCAACGCCCCAGCTTGGGTCAATCGAAATTTTTGCTACTTGTTTTTCGCTTGAAACAAACTGCAATTCCACTGCTGATTTTCCACTAAAGCTTCGAAAGATTTTTTTTATTTCGAGTACTTGTGAGAGGGGCATTGTATCGGCGTTTAGCCTTAAAACCAATGTACGCATCACCTCTTCCTTGGGTTGTTGTTTAGGAGCGGCTTCTTTTTTCGGCCTATTTTTTCGCATAGCGTGCATTTTCACCTGCATCCTGGCTTTGTCGTAAGCTAGATCACATTCTTTGCACATCTCTTCATCTACTTTAGATAGATCGCCTAGCCATCTGCATTGCAGGCGGATAGCTCCGTCTTCATCACGATCCACTTGCAATACGGCATAAAGGAGTTGGTTTTCAGCCAGCAAGTGTCCTTTTTCTTCAAAAAGCTCAGACCATATGGGAAGCTCAACGCGATGATCGTGATCACCGATGGTCAAAATTGCAAATTTACGCCCTGTCTTATTTGCGAGCCTTACATTTACACTTTCAACAACAAAACCTGCTCTACAAACAGAGCCTTTATCGAGCTGACCGATTTGCTGCAAGCTAACGCATGAGAGGCGCTGCATCATGTGTGCTACATCATCAAGGGGGTGCCCAGTTAGATAGAAGCCAAGAAGCTCTTTTTCTTTGCGCAAAATGTCTATTTTCGAAAACGGAGGGACCTCTGGGGGGTCGCAAAACCGGTTATCTTCTTCTTCAAGGAGTGAAAAGAAGTTGAGCTCACCGCGTGCTTTTTCTTTTTGGAGTTTTTGTGCTTCTTGGAACATAGGCTCCACGCTCGCTATGAGACCAGCGCGCGGCCATTTGGTAAAATCAAAGGCTCCTGCTTCAATGAGACACTCGATTACTTTTTTGCCCACTTTGTGGGTATCTATCCGTTTGGTGAAATCATAAAGAGACGCAAAGGGCCCCTCTTTTGCCCGCTCTTCCAATATAGACTCAACAACGCCTTCTCCGACTCCCTTGACTGCTGTCATTGCAAAGCGGATCCCTTTGGCCGTCGCAACAAATACTTTGCCCGACTCGTTCACGTCTGGAGGTAATATTGCAATGTGCATCGCCTGGCATTCGCGGATGATTTTGGTCACCTTAGAGAGGTCATCACGGTCACTGGTCATCAAAGCAGCCATCCAGTGCATTGGATAATTGGCTTTTAAAAAGGCTGTTACATAGCTCAAATACCCATAAGCTGCCGCGTGTGATTTGTTAAACCCGTACGACGCAAACTTTTCAATTTTTTCAAAAATCGTGATAGCTGTTTGTTCTGGTATGCCATTGTCGATGGCGCCTTTACAGAACTTCTCTTTTTGCCTAGCCATTTCTTCGTGATCTTTTTTCCCCATGGCCTTTCGGAGCACATCACCCGCACCAAGGCTATAGCCCGCAAGCTTCTGCGCCATCATCATCACCTGCTCTTGATAGACCATGATTCCATAGGTCTCTTCTAAGATGTCTTTCATCGCAGGATGATCAAATTCAATCGGCTCTTTTCCGTGTTTGCGATTGATGAAAGACGGGATCATCTCCATCGGCCCAGGGCGGTAAAGGGCGCCAACAGCGATGATCTCTTCAAATTTGTCGATGTGAAGTTGCTTGGCCAGTTCTTGCATTCCACTTGATTCGAGTTGGAAGAGTCCTAGCGTTTTTCCTTGATTGAGCAATTTGAATGTTGCTTCGTCCTCTAAGGGCAAGCTGGCCCAATTAATCGTTTTCCCCTCGCTCTCTTGAATCGTACCCACCGCCACTTGGATGGCCGTGAGTGTTTTGAGTCCCAAAAAGTCGATCTTAAGCATACCAACAGCTTCAACGGGTTTCATGGCATACTGCGTTACCACCACCCCTTCATCTTTGGCATTGCAAATAGGAATGTGCTCGATAAGTGGATCGGCAGAAACGATCAGCCCCGCCGCGTGTATCCCCGTATTGCGAACCGATCCCTCCAAAGTCTTGGCTAAATCGATCAAACGTTTTGTCTCTTCATCCGATTCGTATTCTTTGCGCAAGTCAGGATCCAGTTCTAAGGCTCGATCAAGCGTCATATTTGGATCTTCTGGAATGAGCTTGGCAATCTGATTGACCTTCGAAAGAGGAACGCTCAAAACTCTTCCAACGTCCTTGACAGCCATTTTGGCTTTCATCGTACCGAACGTAATAATCTGTGCGACATTGTCCTTGCCGTATTTGGCAATGGTATAGTCGATCACCTCTGATCGCCTGTGCATGCATATGTCGACATCGATATCGGGGTAAGAAACACGCTCTGGGTTGATGAAGCGCTCAAAGAACAGATTGAAGCGCAAAGGCTCAATATCCGTGATGCCTGTTAAAAAGCAGACGATCGATCCAGCGCCAGAGCCCCTACCAGGTCCTACTGGGATCCCTTGTCCTTTTGCCCACGCGATAAAGTCATAGACAATGAGAAGGTAATCCCCCAGTCCCTTGGAAATAATAAGATCCAGTTCATACGTTAGACGGTCTTGCACCACCTGCATGGGATCTTTGTCTGGGTATTTCTCGCCAACTCTAGCAAGAGCTTCCGTATCATAGCGCTTAGTGATCCCCTCGTGGCACAATTTCTTCAAAAATTCAACGGCCGCATTTTCTCGCTCTTTTGGCGTAAACTTGGTCCCTTCCAGATGAGGGGGAATAAACACAGGATAAAATTTTGAAGTAAAGTCGAGCTCAAATGTGCACTTGTCTGCAACTGCCAAAGTATTACTAAGAGCTTCAGGGCAATCAGCGAAGAGCTCACTCATCTCCTCTGGCGATTTAAAGAACAGCTCATGTGTGAGCTTGATCTTTCTTTTTGGATTCAAAACCCTGTTTTTTAAATTCCCTTGAGAGTCACGCTCCCAGATTTCAACCGGCTCGCCAGAAGAGACATTCATCAAAATCTCTTGGCCCTTCCAGTCACTTCGCTCTATATAGCGGGAATCATTTGTTGCCACTACCGGAATGTCCCATTCCTTAGAAAGAGAAAGAAGCCTTTGACCGACTATCTCTTGCTTCTCCTGAAAATCTTGTGATGCTTGCATGAGCCATGATTCTCGGTCCATCCCATCATCGCGCATTTGGCTCTCGCTCATTCGGTGCCGTGTCAGCTCGAAGTAGAAATCCTCGTTAAACAGCTCTTTGTAAAAAGCGATCTCAGCTTTTAGCCCTTCTTCATCTTCATTGCCAATAAGCTCTGCGATTTTGCCCTGCATCGGCCCCGAAAGGCAAACCAGTCCACCTGCATGCTCTTTTAGCAACTCTTTATCAATGCGAGGGGTGTAGTAAAACCCTTCCATGTAAGCCTTAGAACTTAGCTTACACAGATTGCCATATCCCTCCTTGTTTTTAGCAAGTAGCACGATAGGGTAGCCAGGTTTTTGACCGGGGATACGCATCTTGTCAGCGCGCGCCTGTGGCGCAACAAAAAGCTCACACCCAATGATGGGTTTGACTCCGACAGATGTGCACGCTTTGAAAAAATCGACAGCTCCATGCAAATTCCCCTGATCGGTCAATGCGAGCGCAGGCAACTGATGCTTAGCAGCAGCTTCTGCAAGCTTTTTTATTGAAGCTGTCGAATCGAGAATAGAAAACTGAGAATGAACATGCAGTGGTACCCAAGACATAGACAAAAGATTAGCATATCAATGCGATAAGCAACAAGAAGGAGTTATACCCATTCCAGTTCAAGACTTGGGTTTTGACTGCGTCTGTCTTTCCTCAATTTTTCCACCTACTCCTCACTCCGTGTTTATGAACACTGGAGCTTGTCGCATTCAAAAAACTTGAGGACATCCTTGCCTAAACTCCAATTCTTGAACTGGAATGGGTATACTCAGATATGTCTAACTATCCACTTGCAATTTTATGAAGCTGGTTCATGAATCACTTTTGGCATCAGTCTCTAAAATACTGTTTAAAACAACCCTTGAACTAATACCCTCTCTTGGCTCACAAGACACAAAATGATTTTCATCTTTATGATACAACAAAATTGGCTCATTTTCTGAACCTTGATTGTAGAGCTTCGGTTCATCACTCTGAGAAAACAGTACAATGGGGTGATTTATCATTCCTGCAAGGGCAGCAATCTCCGCCTCAGTAGCCCAAACTAGCGGAGTTTTCATGATGGCAAAGAACTCTTCTCTGCTTTTGTAGGGGACATCCTCCCCCACTCCCTTTTTCAACACACCACTTTCTATCCAAGTGCCACCAATGGTAGTATCAGGATGCGCACGCATATGGGCAACAAGAACTTCCCTTAATTCAGTAGATGATTTGTAAGAATCGTCTAGGGACAAATGCTTAAAAACATTATCGAACAAGCAATCCCCGATAGCAACGGTATGATCCCTCGTTCCAGAAATACCAAATTTCTCCACATTAGGATCAACAGGACTCAAAACTATACCAGGTATAGATCTTTGGCTGTTAGCTACACAGGCTGCTGCTGCAGCGCTAGATTCTTCATCCAAGGGCATCCCAGCTGAAGGTACTTGCGCAGCGGCAACCATTTGGGCAAAGTCGGCTTCGGGATCTAACTTAGCAATAGCACCAATCAACCCAGCATGAGCACTACCTAAGGAGTCAATTTCTACAGGCAATCTCTGCAAACATCTCCCAACTGGAATTTCAGCAAGGCCAGCAATTTTCCTGGCCGAGGCCATTTGATCATAGACTGCATCCATTTCTCCACTCGAATTTAACACTAAGCCAGCACCAGCAAGGTGCTCATCAAGGAAGTTGGTAGGAACATCTGTTCGAAGATTATACATTGCTTTTAAAACATGGTATTGCCTGCAATATTCTTTATACCCCGGAGCTAAAGCGTCTTTTGATTCAAGCGGCAGAGCTTCCCCCCTATACGTTAATTTTCCCGCCATTACCTGATCATCCCCGCCGTAGCGATCTGAGTTGAATTGAATCATGCGCCCAGAGCCTTGCGCTACCTCTTCTCCAAGCAACTTATAAACCCCAGAAAAGGGCTCATCAACAGGAGCTACTAATTCCAATACCCCACCACCACGTAAAGTAACGGTATTCTGTCCAGGGAACCCTACATCCTTCTGATAGGAAGCATACATCGCCACCACCAAAAACTCGTTTAGATTCGGGGCTTCGTGTTGCAAAACACGATCTTTAACAATGGGAGCCCCAAATGTTTTAACCGCACGTTCATCAAAACTCGCAACAGAAAGAGAGCTATGCTTCTGCGTTCCTACAAAAAAATCGAGCGAGAGCTCATATCGACCTCTTCCATTGTCTTTAAAGGAGTACTTTGGCGTTAGCGCAATTCCCTGCGCAGCCAACTTTCTTTTCTCCTGCTCAAAAATGGCTAGCAACACTTTTGGAAAAGCAAGTGGAACCCCGCCAGGCTCAGTAGCTGGGACCCAATCACAGCCATCCAGAAAGGCTTGATCAAATCCTCCTACAGCACGCTGGCTTGCTGCCGCCTGCAAATAATTTGTAAGCAATTGCTCATCGCCAGATTGGATGGGAAATTGCGGTAATTGAGCTATTTCCGCTTGAGTAATTAAATACGGATCTACAGATGCGTTCAGTGAAAAGCGACTCAGTGCACTCTGCTTCCCACTCAAGGTTAATATCTCGCTCACTCGCCCTAACACACCTGAGTGATACACATCTCGAAAGGGGACATCTGGGCTGGCCCTAAACGTTATACGATGAACGAAAAGCTCTCTGATTTTTTTAACTGTTGCAAGATGCCACCGAACAAGCCCTTCTTCATCAAATAATCGTAGTCTCGATGAACCTTTTAGTAGTGTAGACAGCTCTCTGCGTTCTTGTTTTAACACCTCTTGCCAATCTCTAGATAACCAAACCCTCCTTGCCCCATTTCCAACGGTAACGGCAACACCTCCCGCCGCTACAGCACATACTGCTGCTGCTGCTGCACCAGCTCCAATTGCACCTCCAACTATTGCCAAAAGTTCTCCCCCCACAGCACCACCCGCTGCCCCACCAGTAACTGCAATGCCAGATCCTTGAGCAAGAACCGCTCCTGCAACTCCTCCTCCCCCTACTGTTGTTACCCCACCACCGACTAATCTCGGGGCAGAAGGCAACCTAGAAGTAACTCCTTTTAATCCTCCCACGAAAGCATCCTTTTTTGGTGTATAATTTACTACAGCTTGGGCAAGAACTTGCCCTTCAGAAGGAAGGGCTAAATGTGGTTTGGCCTGATTAGCAAAGGCACTTGTGAGGCCGAAGCGGCTCGCTCCTACTTGTGCAGTGGTGACCCCAGCCTTAAGTTGTTCAGCTACTCTTTTTGCCCTAGCATTTCGATCTGTTTTTTCTGCTTTTAACGTTTCATCAAGGCGCCTGCTAAGAGCCTTAAGCATCCCTTTTTGGGCATCTGCCGCTTGGCCCGCTGCTTTACCATATAAACGCATGAACTTTTGAAGGTGGCGTCCTTGCAGAAGTAATATCTTATGCACTTCTGCTAGAGTTTCTCGTGTTTGTGCACTTACACCAGAGGCCCGGCCGGCTTCTTCTTTGGCTGTTTGATAATTGGAAACAACCTGAAGATAGTGCTGCAAATTGGGAAGAGTTAGGTTCTCTCCTTCAATCTGACTCAATAAAGTCGCGGTATGGTGACTGGGGTTGAGATGCAATAAAGATACATAATCAGGGACCACAAGGGGACCTGGACTATCTGGCAAACTTACACCACTAGAAATATCTACTCCGAGTTCTTGTGCTTGCGCAAGAAGCATACCAGATCGCTTGGCAAAACTTTTGCCCGCAAGCTCCCTCTTGAGTTCTCTTAATTTTGCTTTTCCCTCTCGTGTTACACGATCAAAGTCTTGCGTATCGAGTTTTGTTTCAAAACCAGCCTTTAACTGTCTGATTCTTGCTTTTATCCCTTCCTGAAGCTCACGAATTGAGAGAAGAGTCTGATCGAACCCTTCATCAATAGCTCGTCCATGTCTTGTCAAATCCCTGTGGATGAAAGACACAGATTGCTGCAGCACTTCAAGCTGCTTATTTAAGCACTTGAGCTGTCTTGTACGGATAGCCGCTTTTGAAGAAGGAAGTTCCCCTTCCGTTAATAGTTGCGCGATTCTTATTCCACAAATCGCAAACTGTACTGTTGGCACGAGATATCCAGAAAGAAGTTTTGGCAGCCCTCCGATATTTTCCATAAAGGAACCGGGGCCTTTTCTTGCTCTATTCATGTTTGGAAACGCTGTCGTGACAGCGTAGCGGCCAAGATCGGCCATGGTATAGGCCTCTCTTCCAATGCCTGCTGCTTTTTGAAATCTGCGGTCCCCAAGCACTCCGGCAAGCTCTTCAAAAGCTACAAACGTTCGCATGATACTTTCGCGCTCTTCTGCATTTGACCAGTATCGTTGCACCTGCTCATCTAAGGCTTGAGCAAAAACTTTTGTGCCCTCGTCAGAGGGCGACCAAAAATCCCCCCAATACTCAGCAACTCTGTAGCCGCGGTCTCTAATGTCAGCTAGTTCTTGTTCTTGCCTCAATAACTTTTGGTCTTTCCGCAGAGCTCTAGCAAGCTGTTCCTCACTTTCCACCAATCCTTTACATGCAGGAGTTTTCTTATAGCCCTCTTGTAAAAAATATTCCCTCTTTCGCACAGTGTTCGTTGCACGGTCTCCAGTAATTTCTGCTGGAAACTCTAGTCGATCAAACTCTCTTGCATAAATCTCTAAAAGCAAAGCTTCTCTTTTGCTCTCATGATTTGCTAGCTTCCTTTCCCAATAGGTAACCTTGTCAGCCATAGCTCTTCTTCGAACCCATGGGGCAATCTGCTCACAACTTGCCACACGACCAAGGGCATCAAAATAGGCTTGATCGTGGAGATCTCTACGAGCATCCGCCTGTTGTTCTTGAGCCGATAACAGAGCAGCTTGGTGTTGCAATCGCGCTGCCTCTGTTTGTCTCTGGAGCTCAGCTGCGGTCACTGAATTATCTGCAAAGGCAGCTCCCGCACTAAATGCCCTGCCAGCGAAACCAAGGCCCGCAGCTGCAACAGAGGCAGAAAGTGGCTCTACCGCAGAAAACGGAGAAGCGCAAATGGCTGCTACATCGCATACTTGAGATATCCCACTTAAAACTTGGGAGACAATGCGCTTATCCTTTGCAATTTTCTTTTCTAAGAACTGAGCTCTTGCAAGAGATGCTTGTTCTCTTCTTTCTTGCAAATCACTTTGGATCCCCTCCCACTCGACAACGTTTTTCTTCAAGCTCCCTAAATGGCGAGTGAGCTTTACTTTACTTGTTGCAAATCGACTACTGGCCCAATAAGACATCTGCAGAGGCGTAGCAGCCTGGCGGTACATTTGCATTGAGGCTGCAGCCCCACCATGCTGAGCACGTAATTCTGCATCCCTAGCTTCTCGATCACTTTGAGCCCTTGCACTTGCGTCTGCCGCCATGGCAGCTGTATTCCCTCGTTGCCAATCGTCCAAACCTGAAGCAACAGCAGCCCCCACTTTTGCAGCCATAACAACGCCTTGTTGAATCTGCTGCTTGCGGCTCTCTGCCTCTTGCGCGCGCTGCAAATCAAAGACAAACCGCTCAGCTTCATCAAGCGTTTCAGAGGATGGATTCCCCTCAACATCAAATTTTTTCTCAAGGGAGGGGAGCTCTTCCCTCATTTTATCCAGTCTTGAGCTTCTTTGCCCTTCTTCGATCTCACGAAGCGTGAGGTGCGCATAGGGCTTGAAATCATCCAGACTATGCCCCCCCGGTCCAACTCGGTGGACATCCCTGCTAAACCAATTTAACCAATCACCATCTGTACATACGTTTATGATCCCAGAATCTGTTGGATTTATCTGACCATTTAAAGTTACACCTCGAACATCTCGATTTTTCAGCTGTAAATATTCAGTAATGATTGGAACGACACGTGCTCCAGCAGAATGACCAACAACAGTGTCAATGGGAGAGTGCGTAAGCCATCTATCAATAACTTTTTGCACCTTCGCTGGCAAAACAGGGCTTTCCGAAAACAATGCTCTAACACCAGCCCCAGCAGCCTGCACACAGTTCTCAGGCTTTGGCAAGCCAAAATCACCACCAAAAAGTCCCTTAATAGAGACCGCAAAGTGGACTTTGCCCGCAGTGTCGTTGTACTGACATAAATACATCTGGTAGGATTCTTTGACCTCTTTCTTTAAGCAAACAAAATTGTGCTTTTGCTGAAGCAGAGGGTCCACCCCATCAAATACATGTTGAAGAGGTCCTTTATAGCTTGCATCAGCAAGCTCTCTAGGGACACCCAATGGCAGATCCATCAAAAAACCAGGTGTTGTCACAAGCACTTCCCCTTAAAAATTTGGAGGAAATGATATTCAAAAATAGGGTTTATTACAAGGGAATTGCAGTTATATTTTAAATTCAGCAATCTTACATACAAAAAGCCCACTCTCATATATAATACCGCAATTAATTATGCAGACGATCCAACCAAGCCCTTTATCTACTTACCTCTTTCATCAACCTAGTGAGACTTCAGAGCGCAATGAGCTAGCTTACCAAGCAACCAGAGTCCAAGATGTTTTTACTTCGATATCACCGGCTGCCTCAGCCTCGGCACAACTTCAGAAAGTGCTGCCTGTAGTCGGAGAAAACTTTATTAAAACCCTTTCCAAACTGACCATTTGGGAAGTATTTAGCTTTCCCAAACAAGAAGTTTTAAACGAAACAAAACTTGAGCAGCTAAAAGCCCTTGTACTGGAAGGGGATGCTAGCGCTCAATATTTTCTAGAAATCTATCAATTTATCAATGATACCGATGACCAAAGAGTGAAAATCCTAAGAGATGCTGCTATGCGAGGCAACTCTATTGCCCAATTTGTATTAGGCTTTCATTATGCCAAGGGCAAAGGGGTCATAAAAGATCCTATTGCAGCAGCCTCATGGTGCAGAAAGGCAGCTGATACACTATGCGAAGCCAAGTTCAATTTTGGCCTCTGCTTATTAAAAGGTAAGGGCGTGCCTAAAAACCCTGAAGCAGCAGCCTCTTGGTTTGAAGAGGCAGCGCAACACAACTACCCACAAGCGCAGCACTTTCTTGCCAAGGCACAGTTTGCTGTAGGGCTCCATTATTACGGGGAAGGGGAAAAACAAGACCAACGCCTTGCCTTTTCATGGTTTGAAAAAGCTGCACAGCTGGGCAACGCAGAGGCTGAGTACTATCTAAGTCGCTGCTACTTCCGTGGCGAAGGGACAAGTATAGACCAAAAGCTAGGTGCGTATTGGTGTAAGAAGGCGGCGATGCAAAAGCACGCTACCGCCCTATTGATCCTTGGTGTATGCTACGCTAATGGAGAAGGAGTGAAGCCCAATAGAGAAAAGGCCATTTCTTATTTAGAACAAGCAGGCAAGCTAGGCAAGACTATGGCCTGGGAGCTTATCCGCATGTTAAATGGTGATCAGTAAATTAGTCGGAAAGCTTGGGCTGAGTTGAATCATCATCAAGACTATTAAGGTCATCATCATCTTGACTGATCCGCTTGTTGTGCGTCCCGCCTACATTCCAAAGGGGCAAGAGAAGGAGAACAGAAAGCGCGCCGCAAAGGCCCACGCTCACAAAAAAGCCCCACCAGCCAAATTTCTCGCAGACCACACCAAGTGGATAGCCCGCTGTCGCTGCACCGATATAGGCGACAAGGCCTACAAATCCAGTTGCGGATCCAGCTGCCTTTTTGCCAGCCAATTCTGCCGCCACCATTCCGATGAGCATTTGGGGACCGAAGATCAAAAACCCGATCACAAACATGAGCGCCGAGTCGAGTATAGGCATGCCTGCAGGCGAGGCCCAAAAAGCTCCGACTGCAAATACAACGGCTAAACTGAAGAGGATGTTGACCGGGCCGCGCCGTCCACGGAAGATTTTATCTGAAGCCCATCCGGCTACCAAGCTTCCAAATATCCCCCCAATCTCAAACCAGAAAACACAGGCTCCTGCGGTGAGAAGCGAGTAGTTTTTCACCTCTACCAAAAAGAGGGTGCTCCAGTCATTGATCGCAATCCGAATGACATAAACGAAGAAATAGGCGATCGCCAGGATCCAAATAAATTTATTTTTTAGTACATGATTAAAAAGAATTTGTTTAGCAGAAAGCTTATTTTTTTCTGGAGATTCTTCCTCTCCTGTATAATCATTTTTAAACTTTTCAATAGGAGGAAGCCCTAAAGAACGCGGAGTATCACGCAGCCGATTGATCACGAAGAGACCAGCTAAAATACAAAGACCTCCAGGAATAAACATCGCATACCGCCACCCCCACATCTGCGCACAGAAGGCCGCAATAAGGGGAATTAAAGCTCCTCCAACGCTGTGTGAGGTATTCCAAAACCCCCACCAGGTCCCTCGCTCTTTCTGCGAATACCAATGCGTTAGTAGGCGCGCACAGGGAGGCCAGCCATATCCTTGAAAATACCCATTAAGCCCCCAAAAGATGGCAAAGAACAGGATAGATGAGGACATGCCAAAGAAAATATTTAGAAATCCAGTCAGGATCAGACCCACGCCCATAAAGAAGCGAGGGTTCGCCCGGTCAGAGAGAACACCACTTAAAAATTTACTTGCACCATAGGAAATAGAGAGGATGCTAGCAAGAATCCCAAGCTCTCCTTTTGTAAACCCCAAATCTTCGATGAGAGAGGGCATAGCAAAAGTAAAGCTCTTACGGGAGAAATAATAAAAAATGTACCCAACGTACATCCCGTAAAAGGTGCGCCAGCGCCAATATTTATAGCTTTGCTTGACAACCTTCTCGTCGGCAATCTCCTCTTGTGGAGGAGTTGGTCTCAAAAACGAGAAAAATTTCATAAATTCACTCCTAACCAGATGGTTAATCGTACCTGATAATTGGGCAGATGTCAATCAACTTAGAACTTGATAAAACATTGAAAAAATTCTATATAAGTATAAATAAAGCAAGGAGAAAGCCGCATGTCCAACAGGCGCATTGACCCCTCAGAAGGGCCCAGAGATGAGCGATTGTACGCCTCTCGCACACAAGAAGATAAGAAAGAAAAAGAGAAGTATAGACAGCTACCCTCAAGCGAAGGCAAAGAAATCCTTCTCGCCACTTTTTTTTCCTATCTCAAAAAAATGTTCGATACATTTTCCCCTTCCAAAAAACTAGCTGGAAAAGTCATCGACCAACAAACAATTATTGAACATCTACAGAGCTTCAAAAAGAAACTTGCCGAATTAGCTGAAAAAGACCTGAGTAATTCCCCTCCATTTGCTACTCAGCTCTCTGACATATGGAGTCTGCTTTTCGAAGATTTTGAAAACGTTTCAGTGCTCGAGAGAAAAGACCTAAAAGAAATCGCCTCTTTTCGAGAAATGATGGACATCATCAAACACTACCCCCCCGAATCCGAGCACCGCCTCGGCTACTACCTTTTGCAGCATGCGGGTGAAGATTGGCTCCCCTTCCCCTTCATCGAAATTCTAAAACAGCTCCATGATCAGCACCTCGAAGATCCTAAAACCTCTACCCTCACCACCTGGCAAACTCTCATCGACAACGTCATCACTAACTTCAAAAGGCAACTCCCCTTCAAGGTAGGATAATCTGAGAAGAGGGGCTCGTGCGATAAGGGGCGTCGCCCCCCTTTATTAAGTTGAAAATCCTCAAGCATTCTTATATCATTTATTCCTATGAAGTATGCGATTGCTAAAGGCGTTTTTGATGTACTGCCAAAAGATCCCACGCAAGGGGGCGAGTGGCGGCTGTCTCATTTATGGCACCATCTCGAAGAACAGATCCATGTCTTAGCAAAAAGCTACGGCTACCGAGAAATTCGAACACCCATTTTTGAGCGGACAGAACTTTTTGTGCGAGGAGTGGGCGAAAGCTCAGACATCGTAACCAAAGAGATGTATACATTCGAAGATCGGGCCGGACGCCTGATGACCCTGCGCCCAGAAGGGACCGCGGCCATTATGCGAGCCTACGTTGAAAAAAGACTTGATCAGCAGATCGGCTGCCAAAAGCTCTATTATATAGGACCCATGTTTCGCTATGAGAGACCTCAAGCGGGTAGATACCGACAGCACCACCAATTTGGAGTGGAAGCCATTGGCGACGCAAGCCCTGAGCAGGATGTCGAAGTGATCGATCTTCTTTGTGAGCTTTACAGACGGCTGGGACTAAATAATCTGACCGTGATGCTCAATTCCGTGGGAGATGAAAACTCAAGAGAATCTTTTCGAGCTGCACTGCGAGCCTTTTTACAGCCACATTTTGAAGATCTATCAGAAGAGAGCAAGATCCGCTTTGAAAAGAACGTCTTAAGAATTCTTGATTCAAAAGATAAAAATGACCAAAAACTGCTGGAAGGCGCCCCATCTCTTCACGATTTCTTAAGCGAGGAGGCTAAAGATCATTTTGAGAGAGTTCAGACTTTACTGAAAAAGCTTGGAATTCACTTTGTGGTGACTCCCAATCTTGTCCGGGGCTTAGACTACTACACAAAAACGGTCTTTGAAGTGACCTCTGGCGAGCTAGGCGCACAAAATGCCATCGGCGCTGGCGGAAGATACGATGGGCTAACTGCCCTTTTAGGAGGACCCGACCTCCCTTCTATTGGCTTTGCTGCTGGGCTAGAGAGGATATTGCAAACGATGCTCGCACAAAAAGTCCCCATGCCACAGCCTCCTCACCCCATGCTTTATTTAGTCCCTCTTGGTGAGAGCGCAGGCGATTATGGTTTAGAGCTCACCTATCGCCTTCGGCACCAAGATATTGCCGTAGAAATCGATTCCCATGCAAAAAAGGTGGGCAAAGCGCTCGAAAAAGCAGTTTCTTTAGGTGCCACGTACGTTTTGGTTTTGGGAGATGACGAACTATCTTCTGGGGAAATTAAACTAAAAAAAATGGCCTCCCGAGAGGAGATTCCTTTGAAACTCAACGAGCTTGAAAAATTTCTCCTTGGCTAAGAAAGCAAGTATATTCTAAAATGGATGAAAAACAGGAGTTTTCTAATGCGTTTTTATTCACTTCTTTTAGCTTCTTTACTTTCTTTAAGCCTTATCGCTTCTGAGAATCAAAAGGAAGTAGGCAAAGTTTCTGAGGCTTTCGGGCACCTGATCGGGAAAAATATCGATACCATCGGGATTGATTTTGATATGGAACTGGTCATGAAAGGGCTGCGCGATGCCTCGATGGGGAAAACATCTCCGATGACTGAAGAGGAATGTATTGGAGCCATCTCAAGCGCTCAAGAATCCGCTTTTAAGCACAAAGCTGAGGCGAACCTAAAAAATGCCGAAGAGTTTCTAAAAGGAAATGCCAAGCAAAAAAATATCGTCTCTATTGCCGATGGAAAAATTCAATACAAAATCGAGAAAAAAGGCAAAGGGCAGGAAGTTGAGCCCAACTCAAGCCCCGTTATTCATTATGTTGGAAAATACCTCGATGGAACTGTTTTTGGAGAGTCTAGTGAAGATGAAGTGATCTCTCTTGACGGAACAATCCAGGGCTTCCAAAAAGGCCTTGTAGGTATGAAAGAAGGAGAAACACGCACTCTCTACATTCACCCTGAACTCGGTTACGGCACACAAGGATATCTTCCCCCCAACTCGCTTCTTACGTTTGAAATTGAAATCGTAAAAGCCAATGCTCCAAAGGAAGAGTCTGCGGATAACCTTATCTTAGAATCTGATCACGACACAGCAAAAGCTTTAGAAGCTGAAACACATAACGTGCGATGATTTGATGCCAATCAAGGGTATTATCCTCTTTGAGCCCCAGATCCCACAAAACACGGGGAATATTGTCCGCACTTGCGCCGTAACTGGCGCTACTCTTTATCTAGTCAAACCTCTTGGCTTTAGTGTAAGCAATCGCATGCTCAAACGGGCCGGCCTCGACTACTGGGATGGCGTCACCGTAAAGTTTATTGACGATTTAAACCATTTTTTAGACAATACTAGTGCTCGCTTCTTTTTTTACTCTTCGCATGCAAAGAAGACATACTCAGAGATAGAATACGGACCCGAAGATTTCTTAATATTTGGGTCCGAAACAGCAGGACTACCCCAGGCTTTTTGGGGAAAATGGCCTCAGCATTTTTACTCCATCCCTCAAAGAGAAGGGAAGCGATGTTTAAATCTAGCCAATGCTGTTTCTATTGTGCTATACGAAGCTTGGAGGCAGCAGAATTTTAATTAAGTAAATAATATGACCCCTTTTCGCTCATCATTTCCTCTCCAAATGGCCATCGCTACCTTGCTGGGTATCTGCGTTGGCCTTTTTTTTGGCGAGCGATGTAGCGCACTAGAGCCCTATGCATCTGCTTACGTGATGATCCTCAAAGTGACTGCCATCCCTTATTTGGTTGTGGCAATCATTCACGGTGTTGGCCTTTTGAGCAGAGCTCAGGGGATGCAAATTCTGAAAAAAGGATCCCTCTTCATAGCTCTAGCACTACTGATCAATATCGGAGTGATCTATTTGATCAAATGGGGTTTTCCTATTGCTGATGGCCCCAAACACACCGGCTATGTAATGCGAGAAGTGCCTGATCTCAATTTTGCTGAAATCTTAATCCCTCATAACATCTTCTATGACCTAGCACATGGCATCATTCCCGCCGTTGTCATCTTCTCATTGCTAGTTGGCATCTCTTTGATGCAGCTCGCTGACAAACAAGCCACCATGTCAGGACTGCAAACCTTACTAGAGTCTTTGACCAAAGTCACTTCATGGATTGCACGCATCACCCCCATCGGAACGTTTCTCATCATGGCTAACCAGGTAGGGACTGTACAATTTGCTACTATCAAGCAGATGAGCACCTACATCATCCTCTTTGTGCTCGGCACCTCTCTGGTTACATTTTGGATCATTCCACGCTTAGCTAGCATGCTCACTCCCGTAAAAACCATAGCTTGGATCCGAGGACTCATTCCCGTCCTTGTTCTCGTATACACCACCACCCTCACAATCGTAGCCCTGCCCTACATCATCAACATCATCAAGCGGGAAGTGCAAATGCTCTACCCCAAAGATGAAAACGTCCAAACTCAAATCCAAGGTACTGTTTCCATCATTTTCAACCTACCAATTGGATCGATATTTACTGCAGCCTTTGTATTTTTTATCTCCATTTTCTTCTCCACTAAACTGGGAGGCCTCGACCAAGCAAAGCTCCTTTTTACTACTTTTCTTACCAGTCTTGGCGCCGTAGGACTTGGTTCATGGATCAACAGCCTCACCTTTATCCTCGATGCCTTGGGCCTTCCGATTGACGCCGTCAGCATGTACCTTGCCATTGTCCCCTTCACAGCGGGTTTCCAAGCCATGGTGTCTGCAATGCTCATTGCAACACTCGCATTTCTCATCATGCTAGCTGGTCGCGGTCTTTTGCAAACCAACTGGAAAAAAATCACTTTTGGAAGTCTGCTTACCCTGATCCCCGTCCTTCTCATTTTTGGAGGGCTCAAGTACTTTGATCCGTTGCCACGAATCCGTAACGAAAGCAAGACCATTTTCGACCTGGAAATTGAGTCTGATGCCACCGTACGCGTTTTTACAAAAGAAAATGCAGGTGAGATCCCAGCCTCGCCCCCTGACGGGCCTGCCTTGCAAAGAATCTTCAATACGAAAAAATTACGCGTCGGCTATGATTCTCATGCTGCTCCATTTTGCTTCTGGAACAAACACGGTAAACTAGTCGGCTATGACGTTTCTTATGCCTACCAACTCGCTTACGATCTCGGTTGTGACCAGCTAGAATTTGTCCCCATAGAACAATCAACTCTGGGCTCGCAGCTAAATAACAATGCTTTTGATATCGCGATGTCTGCCATTTCCATATCGAATGAACGACTTAAAAAAATGTGCTTCCCTCACCATTTTCTCGAGGCAAAAATCGTCTTTGTCACTAAGGACAAGCACAGAAAAAAATTCGCCCAGATAGACAATATCCGAGCTGATCGAAGCCTAAAAATTGCAGCTGTTATCAACACAGCATATGAAGGGATAGCCTACGAAGAATTCCCCCATCACGAGATCATTCTTCTAGACTCTTATGCAGACTTTGCAGTGGAAAAACCCCCAGCTGATATCCTCATTTGGGAAGAGCAGGAAGCCATTGCCTGGACTGTCTCCAACCCCAAATTCCACGTTGTACAACCCAAACCAACACTCGGGAAAGAGACCCTAGGCTACCCCATTAGATTTAACGACCCCGAGTTTCTTTGCTATCTCAATTCCTGGCTCACCCTTAAAGAGAATGATGGATTTAAAGAAGAGCAATATAAACTCTGGATCATGGGCAAAACTGCCGCAGCAGCGCCTCCTGAGCGCCGCTGGTCCTTCCTCGATAACGTCCTCGAATGGGGCCAAAGCTCTGAATAATTTTTAAAAAAATCAACCCTGAGATAGCCGCAGCTTAAACCCCTGATTGCTACCCTGTCTTTCTCCTAGGTGCAAGCGAGGGAGAGCAAATATCTAGATTCATGATGAAATCCGTATGGAAACATATGGATGAAGAGGGAAGCAAGATAGATGCCTCCCGTCGTAGGCAGCCTAGAAGGAAGATCCGGTACCAATCAGGGGTTAAACTTTGCCCGTTTCGATGAAACGCTTAACAGCTGATTTGTCATGGAATCCGACAAAGCGCCCTTTCTCTTTTCCATTTTCAAAGTATACGACAGTTGGCACACCTTGAACTGAGTACTTTTGAGTAAGTTCAGAAGCTTTGTCAATGTTGACTTTGACAATGGATACTTTACTTCCCATTTCATCAGAAATTTGATCGAGGACAGGAGCGAGCCTTTTGCATGGTCCACACCAAGGACCATAGAAATCGACAAGAACTTTGCCAGATTTAATTTCTTTATCAAAATCTTGGGCAGATATTTCTCTTACCCCTGCGAAGGCAGTGATGGAACAGATAATAGCTGCAAAAAGAGCCTTGGAGAACATAGCACCTCAAATTTTAAGAAAATTTAAAAATAAAACAAACGCATTGTTTATTGAATGCGCTATAGTCGAAGCATATATATTTCCCGTCTTTTCACGCAAGGCTGCAAAAACGACTCCGGCAAATGTGGCTACTGCCACAACGGGTATGTTGGCCACGCCGTAAAAAATATTTACATGAAATGCCCCAAAAACAATGCCATTTGAAAGAACTCTATAGATTCTTGAAGCCTGGGTCTCTTTCTCTTGAAACGCGTAGATCACATCTCGAAAGAGCCACTCTTCTACAATGGGAACAAAGATCACGACGTAGAAAATGACAAGAGTTTTGAGCGCTCCACGCAAGAGCATATTACTCACATCTTGCAGTTGCTCATAGTAGCGAAAAAAAGTTTGGGGATTCGAAGTTCGAACCCCCCATTTTTGCATTAGATATTCAGAGCCTTTTAAAGCAGCAAAACCCCCAGTCAAGGAAGTAACTCCGCCACGTACTCCAAGGGAAATATCTCTCTTAGGAATCTCTAAAAGAGCTGCGGTCACCCGTTCTCACTAGCGAGAACAAACTCTTTGATGGTGTCTTTATCTCTAAGGCCTACTAAGCGCCCAACTTCTTTTCCGTCTTTAAAGAGGACAAGCGTTGGGATAGATGTCACTTGGAAACTGGAAGCGATCGCTTGCGCTTTATCGATGTCAATTTTGGCTATCGTAGCTTTTCCATCTAGTTCTTTTCCCACCTCTTCGAGAACAGGGGTAAGCATTCTACACGGGCCACACCAGTCGGCATAAAAATCCACTAAGGTAAGGCCCGAGCCAATACCCTGTTGGAAAGTTCCTTCTTCAAGGTAAACAAATGTTTCAGTCATTTTTTTCTCCAGAAATTCCTACATCCCATTCTATCATACATGGGCAATTATTAGAAAATGGCTACGGCGGTATACCTTTGGCACCCGAGTCATACCATTCTTTGAGAGCATGGAGTGAATTTGAAAGAGTCTTGGCAACCTCTTCTTGGGCCTGCCTCTTTTCTAGATGAGCAAAAGACTCCCATAGAATAGGAGTACCAAAGATGCAAGCGCATTTCTTGCCAAAGAGTTTTGGTAATTTTCGATCCCTTCCCCAGGCCTCGTAAGCACCGTGAATATAAGTAGGAACGATAGCAGCCTTTGCACGCATCATAAGCATCCCTATGCCAGGCTTGATCTGAGATATTTCCCCGTCCATTCTCCCCCCTTCGGGGAAGAGGATGAGCTGTTTTCCTTCTTTTAAAAGCCCAATAATGGTCTTAAACACCGAAACATCACTCACATCACCCTTTACGGGGTGGGAATTGAGATGCTTGATAAACCCTCCAAAAAGAAAGGGTTTAAAGAGCTCTTCTTTTGCGAGAAAGTGGACCTCTTCAGGCCAAGAGATGGCTGTGATCGGGGGGTCCATATAGGAGTTGTGATTCGGAGCGATAATCGCTGCTCGCTTGACGTAGTGCTCTAAACCATAGACCTTATAGCGATAGAATAGTTTGAACAAACACCAGAACACAAAAAGGGTAAATCGATAAATAAAGCGCATGTTGCGCGAGTGGAGCCAAGAAGGGGCTAGCTGATTTGCCTTGTCATGGTAGATTTGGACAATTTTTTCGACGATTGAATCGATTGTAAGATCCGACGTGTCAATGCGAAGAGCTCCTTTTGGACATTTTAAAGGAGCGAGCTTGCGATTGCTATCAAAAGCGTCGCGACGCTGCAGCTCTTCTTGCATTTTCTTTTCATCAAGCAAGGCCGCTTCATTGGGCTGTGTATTTTTTAACTCTCTTAATCTTCGCTGCGCGCGCACCTGCGGGCTAGCATCAAGAAAGATTTTCACATCCGCTTTGGGAAAAACAACCGATCCCATATCCCGCCCTTCAAAAACGGCAGATTGCTTTTCCCCCCATGATCTTTGAATAGACCACATCGCCTCTCGAACGACTGGTATTGCAGCAACTTCTGAGACAACAGCATTGACTTTCTGCGTTCGAATTTCTTGTGTAATATCTTCTTCACCGAGGAAGTAGTGCTTTTGTCCGTCTTGTGTTCGGATATCGAAAGTAAAAGATTTTAAAAAACTCTCGATTGCATCTTGCTCTGTGAAAGCAATATTTTCACGAAGCAAGCCGAGGACTACAGAACGATACATCGCACCGGTATCGAAATAGATCATCCCCAGTTTTTCGGCGACTTTTTTTGCTATTGTAGTCTTCCCAGTTCCTGAAGGACCATCAATTGTGAGTATCATGATAATGTGTACCAGCGGAGATAGAAATAGACGATGGGCGCTGTGAAGATGAGTGAGTCGATCATGTCTAGTACGCCACCAAGGCCTGGAATTTTGTTACTATCTTTTACTTCTGCATCCCGCTTGAGAAGAGACTCTGCCAAATCACCGATTTGCCCAAAAATGCCGATGAGAAGACCAAGCCACAAGGCATCGAGATACACGAGAGGAAAAGCGCTCCCAGCAAACACTTTTCCAAGATAGACCATCCCTAAACTAAACCCTACAGCACAGACCAAACCGCCAATAGCCCCTTCAATCGTTTTTTTGGGGCTCAGGATAGGAGCGAGCGCCGCTTTCCCCCAGAGACGACCGACGAAGTAGGCCCCAACATCTGTGATCTTTGTCACTGCGATGAGATAAAATAGCCACCATCTCCCATCAATCACAGGCGTTGGCCCGATGGGATAAAGAATAGCCAACATATAGCTTAGAGGAACAGCCACGTAAGCTACGCCAAAGAAATCGACAGACACATTTATCAGAGCTTCTTCAGATTTGCGGAAGCGATTCAAAAAGAAAAGGCCAAGACCTACAGCAAACACAAATACAGGTAATTCCTGAGAATGAATCCACTTATGGGCGATAAAAAAAGCGATCACGACACAAACGGCCACAATCACCATTAATGCCACGGCGGGTTTTACGCCCTTGGTACTCGCAAGTTTTGCATATTCCCAAACGCCAACACCTGCCATTGCGGCAACAGCAGCAACGACTAAGACACTAACAAAGGGATTTGCAGAAAAAACGATTAAGATAATTAACACAAAGATAATTCCAATTGCCATGGAAAATCTTTTACTTAAATCTGCGAATCGATTGAGCTTCATTTACCTATCCTCAACACTCTCTTTTGGTATTCGAGAATTGCTTCTAATAGATTTTGCTCCGAAAAATCGGGCCAAAGCACTTCTGTCAAAAAGACCTCACTATAGGAGATTTGCCAAAGTAAAAAATTACTCAGGCGGTTCTCTCCGCTGGTCCGGATGAGAAGATCGGGATCTTGCCATTTAGACGTGTCCAGATAGCTCGAAATGAGCGCTTCATTAATTTCATCTTTAGAAAGCTTACTCGATAGACAATCTTCTACGATTGCCGATACCGCTCTTTTAAGTTCATCCCGCCCTCCATAATTGAGTGCGAGAACTAAATTGAATTTTTTTCCTCCCTTCGTCGCTTCGATCACTTCATCGAAAGAGTCTTTAACATCAGCGGGAAGGCGGAAAGTATCACCGATGATGTCGAGGCGTACACCCTCTTCAACCATCGAATCTTTTTGTTTAGCTATGAAGGTTTTGAAAAGCTTCATGAGCGCTTCAACTTCAATTGGATTTCTCTTCCAATTTTCTGTAGAAAATGCGTAAACGGTCAGAACTTCGACACCCAGCTCAGAAGCTGCGCGAACGGTCTGCACAAGAGTGTCTGCCCCTCGCATATGGCCCGCGATGGGAAGGAGTCCCCTTCTTGAGGCCCACCGTCTATTGCCATCCATAATGATTGCGATGTGCTTGGGGATGCGCAAGGGGTTTAAAGTATGGAGCCGTTTTTCTGAATAAATTTTATCCGGGGCAAATAAGGCCGTCACATCCACTCCTCATCTACTTGTATTGTTTCTTCTCTGCCAGGACCTACTGAAATCATCCCTACGGAAAGATTGCAAAATTCTTCAATTTTATCAATGTAAGCTCTTGCATTTTCAGGAAGCTGCCGGATCTTTCTTGCCTGTTTTGTGGACGTCATCCAACCGGGCATTGTTTCGTAAATAGGTTCTACACGCTCTAAATCTTCAATAAGAGCAGGAGGCTTATCCAAAGTTTCTCCATCTAGGGAGTAGCCCACACAAACACAGATTTCTTCCAGAGAATCGAGAATGTCTAGTTTAGTCAAAACTAGCTGAGTCACCCCATTCAACCTACATGCATGCCGGGCTAAGACAAGATCTAACCATCCAATCCTTCTCTCTCTACCTGTTGTCGTACCCACTTCGCGAAAATCATCCATACTGCGAAAATCTTCTAAAGTGTCCGGATCGATTGTAGTCGGCAAGGGTCCGCTCCCCACTCTTGTCGTATAAGCTTTGAGCACACCAAAGACCTCATCTACATATCCAGGTCCAATACCAGCTCCTGCACACACGCCCGAGGCTAGCGTTGAGGAAGAAGTCACAAAAGGATAACTGCCAAACACAGTGTCTAAAAGAGTTCCATGCGCCCCTTCCAAAAGAACCGTTTCATCGCGAAATAGAGCATCAGTTAACAACCCTTCTACATCTGCAATAAAGGGGCGAAGCAATTCACCATAAATTGAGTAATCGTCGTAAATAGCGCTTATATCGAGAGGCTCGAGACCATAAATTTTCTCGAGCTCTTTATTTTTGCTCTCGCAGAAAACTTCTAGTTTCTCGCTGAAAATATCGGGGCTGACGAGTTCTGCCATTCGCAGTCCAACTCTAGAAGATCTATCGGCAGCGCAGGGGCCAATGCCTCTTCCTGTCGTTCCAATCGCATTTTCGCCTTTCTCTTTTTCTTTGAGGCGATCCAGCATTTGGTGAACAGGCAAAATGATATGTGCATACGGAGAGATTTTGAGACGCTCGATCAAAGCAATACCGCCCTCTTCTGCTCTCTTGATCTCTTCTATAAGCACTTGAGGGTCGATCAAGCATCCTCCAGCAATATAGCACTGGACATGTGGATGCAAAATCCCCGAAGGCAGCAAATGCAAAGCAATTTCTTTGCCCTCTGCGATCACTGTGTGCCCAGCATTGTTGCCCCCTTGAGAACGGACAATATGAGAGGCTCTAGCAGAAAGCATATCAACCACTTTCCCCTTTCCTTCATCTCCCCACTGCAATCCAACAACAATAATACCAGGCATAACCAGAATTCCTAACTAAAAATGTATCCCTTTTACCATATCGCTCGTTGAAATGAAAGAAAAAACAGAAATGCTGAGGAAATTTTTGAGTAGACAATTTCGATTTGGATCAGCTACTCTTACTTGCTTAAGGAACCATATATCTACTGGGAAATCAATGGAAAAAAGAAAGCGTTGGCAGCATTTGCTCATCTTAGGAGTACTTTTTTTAACGGTATACAATATCTTACCTACCGTATTCTTCTACTCTAAACAGTTAAAAAACCCTGTCACCAAGGAAGACTCCACAAAAATTTCTTCTGAGATTATGCAGCGGGTTAACCGACTAGAAGATGAAGCTACGTCTTGGCTCGGATCTTTCTGCAAGTCATTGCATCTCAAGCCCCAGGCGATCATTCTTGACTCTGAAACCCCTCAGCATGTCTCGATCACATTCAAAAACACCGAAGAGGCTACCGCCTTTAGAAAAGCCCTGCCAAGAGCCGGATCCCTAATCTCTTTTGTCCCTAGTCAACTCTCCCTGTATGATACAGGCGATATCACCTCTAAGACCGTAGTTCTTCAGAGAAAAATCCCTTTGCATTTTACTGCCGCGCAGGAGGAAAGTTTTTTCCAATTCTCTGAAAAATATACCGAAAACAGCTCCCCAACGCCTCTTTATCGCGCACTAGTTTTCGACCGTGCAATGCAATTAGGAATGGCCATTGGAGGGACAAGCGAAAATGCAAGCCTAGTTCAAGCAGCCCTAGCAAAAGAAGGCAGCCCAGAAAAAATCGATCTCACGCTTCGAATCGCCCAAAATATTCTTTCCCACGTAAAAGTTTTTGGAGAAAGTGGAGAGGCTACCAAACGCTATTTCGCTTCATTCTCACAAATTGACACTCCCAAGAAAGACGCATTCATTCAAGACTTTATTCAAACCCTTACGCAGACAAAAGATCAGCTCAAACTAGAGCGAATTAGCTTGCAGTCTCAGGCACAGTCTTTGCAAGCAAAGGGAGATTTCCTCGAAACCGCAAAACAGCAGCGCCTAGAACAGCTCTCTTCCCAAGAAAAAAACCTCGAAGAAGCTGAAGAACTGGTCAAAAAACATAAATTAAAATTTGCAGCTGGCAAATCCCCTTGGACCTATGAATCTTTGAGCAGCAAGCTCGAGATGAACTTCGCTTCCATGCAAGAAAAAGACTCAAAACTACAAACACTTAAGTTCGAAGATCGAAATCCGTTCATCCAAGCCTTCACTATTGATTGGTCCTCAGAAACTCTTGAACTCAACCTCTTTTCAGATCTAGCCTCTTTAAAAGAGAGAATGGAAGCCCAAGGCAAGCTCTACTTGAAAGAACAAATCGACCAGTCGATCTATAATGAGATTGCCTATGACTCTCGCCTCTCAGGAGAGAACATCAAGCCTCAGGGCAGCCACTACCTAGTTAAATTGAACCAATTGGAAGGAAGCCAAAGCTTTCTCACCATGCGCCTCTCTTCGATTGCAAGTGCTCGCTGCGATGAAGTCTACCAATCTCTCAACCAGCATTGGAATCCAAAACATCCCGACCTGAAAACCGAATCCTTCCCCGTTTGGGATTATGCCACCTACCAACAACTTCCCCCGCACGAGAGAAAACTTGGATTGCTTGTTTATGCGCCTGCTTGCCAAGCAGAAACTCCTAAGCATGGGTTGCACAACAACTCCATCTATGTGATCGCTAAAGGACTCGACAAAATTTTCCAAAAAGTTCAAGCCTCTCCAAATAGCGAAGACTCAAAACAATTTTTCAAAGATTTCAACTCTTTAAAAGTTCTCCTTCAACAAAACGGAATGTTCGGCTATCCAGGAAGCACTCTCGCAACCGGTGATCTCGATGGCCACTTTGTATTTGAAGCAGAAGACTTCTACCTCCCCGTTATCAGTGCAACACGCGAAGATTTTACTGTAAAAGGGACCAAGCGCTTTGCAACCCTAGAGTTCACAAACAAAGAGCAAAGACTCCTCACACAGAATAAAATCGACAACCGCATCCATGAAGATCTTTTGAAATGGCGCGATGACTACCATGGGGCAAAACTAGGAATCAGTGGCGTCAATGCTTTTGACATTCCAAAACCAACCAAAAGTGCTTTTTGGAGCAATATACAACTTAGTTGCAAAAAATATTTCCGCGGTGATGATCGAAAAATTCTCCACTGGGGTCTCGACCTATCAGGTGGAAAGACCGTTCAAATTGAACTACGAGATCTAAACAATAGGCAAGTCATCGGCGACGAAGAGATCAACCAAGGGATCAACGAACTCTACGAGCGAGTCAACAAAATGGGTGTCTCAGAAGTGAGCATCCGCAGAGAAGGCAATCTCATCACTCTCGACTTCCCCGGCTCACAAGAACTCTCAGCTAGTGAGCTCATCAAAGCTTCTACCATGTACTTCCACATCGTCAACGAGAAGTTCAATGAGAGCAACTCAAGCTTAGCAGAAGCATCGAATCAATTCCTCCAAGACGTATGGAATGAAGCCGTTGTCACAGGCTGCAAAACCGCCGAAGAAGTGAATCAAATAGCCTGGCGCCATATGCACGGCGACTCCTTTGATTCCGATGTCCTGCAACCACGTAGCCAATCAGCTCGCACCCTTTATGAGAATGGCCTGCGCTTATCATCACCCCAAGATCACACAAACGGTAATCTCTTCAACGACGCTGTTTCCATGATCGCCATTCAACGAGGAGAAGACTTCACCCAGTGGCGCGGCAAAACACACCCTCTCACCCTTGTCTTCCGCAACTTTGCCGTTGAAGGAGCCAACCTCAAAAACGTACAAGCAGGCTACGACCCCAATAAAGGAAACTTCCTCAACTTTGAAATCAAAAATAAGGAAACCCTCAAAACCGGAGAAAAAATCCATCCTCGTGAGGATTTATTCTCTTGGACATCCCAATTTTCTAAAGACAAGATTGCAGGAACACCTAATGCCAGCTATTCAAGTGGTGAAGGGTGGCGGATGGCCGTTCTCCTCAATGGAACCATCATCACCTCACCAACGCTCAACTACCCCATTAGAGAGGGTGGTGTGATCGAAGGGAGCTTCACACAGCGTGAAACATCCCAACTGGAAGCAGATCTAAAAGCGGGCTCTCTATCCTTTTCCCCTCGTATTCTCTCAGAGAAAAATGTCAGCCCTGAGCTCGGAGCAAAAGAGCGCAACTTTGGCGTACTCGCTACAATGATTGCCCTCGTGCTCGTCGTCGCGTGCATGATTGCCTACTACCGCTTTGGTGGACTCATTGCCTCAATCGCAGTGATTGTTAACCTTCTTATCATGTGGGCTACCTTGCAAAACATAGGGGCTACACTCACCCTTGCTACCATTGCAGGAGGTATCCTCACCTTAGGGATGGCCGTCGATGCCAACGTTCTTGTTTTCGAGAGGATTCGCGAAGAATTTGCAATCACTGGACGCATTGCTTCAGCCGTGCATGCTGGTTACCGCAAAGCCTTTTCTGCTATTGTGGATTCAAATGTGACCACCATCATCGCCGCACTTATCCTATTGCAGTTTGACTCAGGTCCCATCAAAGGCTTTGCCATCACACTCATCATTGGTATAGCCTCTTCGATGTTCACCGCACTCTTCATGACCCGATTTTTCTTCACATGGTGGGTCGGCAATCCAAAACATACCAAATTGAGTATGTCTAAGCTCATCAAGGCTTCCAAATTCAATTTCATGAAATTTGGAAAACTCGCTCTAGTCCTATCAAGTGTGATCGTGCTCGCTGGTGGCTATCTCTTCTTCCAGCAAAGAAACACCATCATGGGAATGGATTTTACCGGTGGTTACTCGCTCAATTTAGAGATGCAGGCAAAAGCAGATACCGATTACCGAGATAGTGTAGAAAAAGCCCTGATCGCAGCAGGAGCTCAGCCCCAAGATTTCCAAGTGCGCCAGCTCTCTCCTGAAACACAAATCCGCCTCTTCCTAGGAAAAGGAATGCAGCAGGCTAGCAAACCCTTTTTCAACATGCCACTGGAAAACTCCCTAAGCGAGTTTACCTATGATTATGAGAACAACCCCCGCATTTCTTGGGTGGTCGACAGTCTGCAGAAAAATGGAGCTCTACTCTCTGTTGATTCCTTGCAAACATTGGATCAAAACTGGAATGAGATTAGCGGACAACTCTCCGATTCGATGCGCACAAGTGCCCTCACGGGTCTTGCCCTAGCTATCCTTTGCATCTTGGTCTACATCACCATACGCTTCGAATTCAAGTACGCTATTTCCGCAACGCTCTGTCTTGCCCATGACATTGGCATTACACTAGCAGTACTTGCCATCCTTAGCTATTTTGGACTCCCGATCCAGATCGATCTCAACACCGTTGCAGCGCTGATGACCATTGTTGGGTATTCACTCAACGATACCATCATTGTATTCGACCGGATTCGAGAAGATATCCGCCTGATGCGTAAATCTTCTTTCATAGAAATTATGAATCATGCATTAAATGTAACTTTGAGCCGTACCGTTATGACCTCGTGCACCACCATGCTCGTCTTGCTCCCGCTCATCCTACTTGGAGGAAGTACGATTTTTGCTTTCTCACTAGTAATGGTCATCGGTGTTGTATTTGGGACATTGTCCTCGCTCTTTATCGCCGCGCCAATGCTGAACTTTTTCCACGCGCGCGCTGCAGCTAAAGAGAAGACAACGCCACAGGTAGTGCGGCAGTAACTAAGATTTTTATAAACAAAAGAGAAAATCACCGTTGCCAAGAATAAAACACGTTTTTGCCTACGCCTATACATTCGCGATATCCAGCAACCGACGCAATGTGGTTCTCTCAAGGTATGACAAACCATGTACACAACTACACAGGATGACGAGTCCCTATGGATATATCCGCCAGTAGATTCCCCATGGAATGAAAAAATCATCAACGAGCTGAGCCTCCATCCTGTGACAGCACAGGTACTTGTCTCTCGAGGTTTTACAAGTTTCGATCAGATCCATGATTATCTCTATGCCAAGCTCCCCAACTTGCTAGATCCCAATCTTTTTCCAGAAATGGAAAAGGCAGTACAGCGAGTTTTACTCGCCTTAAAAAATAAAGAATCCGTCCTTATCTACGGAGATAATGATGTAGATGGAATCACAGGCGCTACCCTCCTTACCGAGTTTCTCAATTATATTGGCATAAAAGCCCTTGCCTACATCCCCAACCGAACTTCTCTCAAGCAAAGCTTGATGTTAGATGCACTTGACTACGCCTCCACAAACAACTGCAGCCTCCTGATCACCGTAGACTGTGGAATCACATCCGGTGAAGAAACAGAGCAGGCCGTCAAACAAAAAATCGACGTCATCGTCACCGATCACCACGAGCCCACCGATCAACTCCCCCACTGCGTGGCCACCCTCAACCCCAAATTAAAAGGGAGCACCTACCCCAATCGCGATCTCACCGGAGTTGGCGTTGCATTTAAGCTCGCCCACGGGATCACCAACACACTCATCATAAACGGACAGATGAGCCCGAGTAAAATCGATCTCAAGCGCTACCTAGACCTCGTAGCCCTTGGAACCATCGCCGACATGGGCTCACTACTTGGTGAAAACAGAATACTCGTCCGTTATGGACTTAGCCAAATGCGCCTCGGCAAGCGAATTGGCCTTACCAAACTATTCATCGTATGCGATGTAGACCCATCTGAGGTGACCACACTCGACATCGCCTCAAAACTCGCCCCAAGGCTCAATAGCTTGGGCCGTATTGCAGACCCCAATAAAGGCGTTGAACTTCTTCTCAATGAGGACCCAGGTCAAGCAGAAATCCTAGCCAATGAGCTCGATCTCAACAACATTGAAAGACAAAAAATTGAACGAAAAAATTCAGAAGACGTAGAAGCCTACATTGAGAAAAATCCCCAAATCTTTAAACACCGAGCGATCCTACTCTATTCCGACAAATGGCATCCTGGCATTATCCCCATCATCACCGCCCGCATCGCCAAACAATACAACCGCCCTACCCTCATCATCGCCATCGATCAGGGCCTTGGAAAAGGCTCCATCCGGACCATCCCTGAATTCCCCCTCCTCCCAATCCTTAGGGAAAATGCTCACCTTCTCGAAAATTTCGGAGGTCACGATTTCGCAGCAGGTCTGACCATCAAGCATGAAAACATCGAAGCCTTCCGCAAAGCATTCATCGCAGGTGCCAATAAAAGCTTAGCCGAGCGAGATATCCAATCCAAGCTCCAACTTGATGCTAAAATTGACTTTGGCGAGCTCACCTTTGATTTCATGGAGTCGCTCAACCTACTAGGGCCCTTTGGCAATGAAAACCCTCCACCCGTCTTCTACGCCGACGCCAAACAAGCCTGGCCTCCCAAAGTAGTGGGCAAGTCCCACCTCAAATTTTATCTAGAACAAAATGATCGAATGCTTGAAGGGATCGCCTTCAACATGGCCCACCGCCGACACCAGCTCTTGCGCAAAAACCTCCTCCTGCGCGTTGCCTTCACCCCCCAAATCAACACCTTCCTCAACAAATCGAGCATCCAGCTCCAAGTCCGCGACTTCAAAGTCTTAGAAGATTAGGAAAAATAAGGTAGTAGCTACAAATATAATTCCTACTTCTCCAAAATTTCCTGTTAAGGCACTCTATTATGCCAACCCTTTGAGGAGACTTTATGGCTTTATCAACCCCACCAGCAATAAGGAGACTCCCTTCTATAACAAAGGCCCACGAAACGTTTTACGATTTAATGACAAATTCTCCAAGCACAAGAATAACTCAAGGACCAATGGAGGAGCTAGTTCAAGTCTTATTTAGCAAGGGACTCAAAGCAAATGGAAGAGATGAATACGGAAATCCTCCCCTTCACTTAGCTGCGAGCTTTGGGTATATTTATGTAGTGGATAACTTGCTTCAAAATGATGCCGATCCAGAAGCTATAGATGGTGACGGGTTAACTGCCCTGGATAGAATTGAAGCTCTATTTGAACAGGCTAAATCTGATCCAGAAAAGTCAATATTCAATGAAGGCACTCTTATATTCTGTCGCAATGCAATCTCCCATGCCATTGAAGAGCAAAACTCTCATTAAAAAAAACTGATGCAAACACCCGGCCATTTGGAGCCAGGTGTTTTTGGATTCATGACGATTCGATGAACTCTTCGATATCTTGGACGAGAACGGCAAGAGAATCTTTCCAAAAATCGGGCTTTGTTAGATCCACGCCTAAGTGTTTTTGTGCGAGCTCTTCTACCCGCATCTGCCCGGTGTCTTCGAGGAAGGCATCAAGCTTTTCCCCAAAGCCCTCTTCTTTGGCATGGGCATAGAGACCATTGCTCATAAGATAGCCAAAGGTATAGGGAAAGTTGTAAAACGGAAAATGGGTGTAGAAAAAATGGAGCTTGGATGCCCAAAAATAGGGATCCCAGTCAGAGAGGGCATCGCAATAAGCTTCTCTTTGCGCTTCAACCATAAGCTCGCAGAGTTTGTCTGCAGAGACAAACCCTTTTTTCCTTTCTGCATAGAAAGCTTTTTCAAAGAGAAGACGAGCATGCAAGTTCATGAAAAAAGCCACACTTCTTTGGAGTTTGTCATCAAGTAATTGCAGCTTTTCTTCTTTTGATTTTGCTGATTGTATCGTCTGATCAATGACCACGAGCTCTCCAAAAGTGGAGGCTGTTTCGGCCACGTTCATTTGCGCGAGCTGATGGAAGAAGGGAAGGTGCTTTACGCACTCATTGTGGTAGGCATGGCCTAATTCGTGGGCAAGTGTAGCCACATTGTTTGCTGTCCCCTTGAACGTCATGAAAATGCGACTCTCGCCGTTTTTAGGAAGCATGACGCAGAAGCCTCCCGCCGCTTTTCCTGGCCTGTCTTCTGCTTCTACCCACTGGGACTCAAGAGCTTTTTTAGCAAAAGCCCCCTTTTTGGGATGAAATTTGTTGAATTGCTCGATGATGATCTGACAAGCCTCTTCCCAGCTCACTTCTTTGGGCTGCCCAATGGGCGCTTCAACATCCGTCCATGAGAGCTTTTCAAGGCCCAAAATTTCAGCTTTTTTCTTCAGGTATTTTAAAAAGGCGGGTTTTGCATTTTCGATGGCACTCCACATCGCATCCATCGTCTCTGGCTTCATCCTATTTAAGAAGAGTGGCTCGAGTAAAATATCATCCCAACCACGAGCCGCGTAGACTTTGAGGCGAAAACCAGCAATGTGATTGAGCATTTGAGCTAGAAAATCAGAAGATCCCTTCCAAGCTTCTTGCCAGTCCTGAAAAGCTTCCAGGCGAGTCTCTCTATCCGGATCTGTGAGGGCGTTGAAGGCTCTCCCAATAGAGAGTTTCTTTTCTCCCACTGTCATTTTTCCTGTAAAGGACTGGTAGAGAGACCAAAAACTGTGATAGCCATCAGCCGAAAGAGAATTGATGAGCTTTTCTTGCTCGGGTGAAGCTTTTTCCTTTGCCCAAACGCGCATTTCTTCGATATAGAAGCCAATCTCAGGCAGCTCTTTCAAAAGGTTTTGGAAGTCAGCCTCTTCAACACTTGCCAATTGATTCCCAAGAGCAAAGAGAGCTCCCTCATAATTTGCGAGTAGTTCGGCAACACAGCCATTTTTTTGGTGGGCATTTTGGTCTGCCGTATTCTGCGCTAAGAGGCAATCCACATAGGCTTCTAGCTGCCGTACGAGACTACCAGCTTGCTGCGTTTGCAAAACACTTCTCTTAAGATCTTGGGAAGGCTTTAGCAAGGCTCTTGCTTGCTCTACGTCCTTTTGGAATGCTTCATCGGAGGAGTATATGTTATCTAAGCGCCATGTGTTCATAGCGATAAAGATACCGAAGACGGGGATTTCAAGGCAAAAAAAATCGGGCTTGGGGGAAAATCAAGCCCGATCTAGAAATTCTGTTTCTCTAGCAAAGAATTAGATAGCGTTTGACTCTTCTAATTGCTTGCTGAGGTAGTTTTCTTTGTATCCATTGATGTCATCGATGTGGATGACCCACGCAGCACCTTTACGAGATGCTTTTAAAAGACCTACGCGCGTTGCGTAGTAGATTTTTTGTGCGGGAACACCAAGCTCTTTTGCCGCTTGGTTCACTGAGAAATAACCTTTCTTGTTGTCGAAAAGCAGCTCTCCTTCGTACATCGATTTAGTTCTAGAATATTTCTGGCGACGGTAGTCTTCCAGATCTTCTAGGTCAATTGTCCAACGAGTGGTATGCTTAGTTGCTTTCAACTTGTTTTGCTTGATGGCAACATAAATAGCCTGTCTCGTTACATTATTGATCTTAGCTGCTTCAGTAATAGAAACTAGCTTCTTCCCTTGAATAGGTGCTTGCACCTCTTGCTCAGTAAAAGTAGCAGTATCTGCCTGTTTAAACCCTTGATCCATTTTTCTATCCTCCAAACTTAAAGCTTGTTGAGTTTGGTCCGCTTAAGAACCTTACTCTTGGTTTTTATATTAGGTTTTTCCTTAAGTAGAATATTATTTTCCCATAAATAAGAATTGAAATCAACCCCTTATTTCAAGTTTCTGCTGCTCTTGCATTTAGATCAGATCTGGTCAAAAAATATCTATTCTGAAATCTTTATCTCACTAACCTCCAGAAGCTTATCAAAACAGCTTTTTTCATAGCCACAAAGAATTTTATCCCGTATGCTGCAAAAAAAGGAATTCTGCCCATGCTTATTCGTATTTTCGCGCTTTTTCTCGCTCTTATTCTTACCGCAGCACGACCTCCCGAGCTCAGTCCCAGGGATACTAAGAATAAAATCCAAGAAATTCTAAAAGCCCACGTAAACTATCACGAACTCACCACCGAACTCGTTGCAAGGGCTTTTGTCAACTTCCTTGAAGAGGTGGACCCTGGAAAGACATATCTTCTTAAAAAAGAGGTGCTTACATGGACAGAGCCCAGCAATGAGCTCCTAGAAGAAACCCTCCAAAATATGAAAAAAGAGGATTTTTCTAACTTCTATACCCTTCACGAGGCCCTAGCGCCCGCCATCAAAAGACGCGATGAGATCGAAAAAAATATCGAAAATGCAGCCCTCCACACACATATGCAACCCTCTGATTTTAAAGACCTTGAATGGTCCGAATCTGAAAAAGAGCTTGAGGAGCGCATCCTAAATATTCGCTCTTTGCAAATGGAAGCTGCAGAAAAGCTAGACGACGAGATCAAGAGCCAATTTATGCAGCGGATGGAAAAGAGACGAGTAAAAAGGCAAGAAGAGCTTTTCCCAGCCTCTGCCAAAGAGCGAAAGCAGCTCTCCCTCTCCCTTGTCTTAAAATCCGTCAGCTCAGCCCTTGACTCCCAAACCACCTATTTCACCCCTGCTGAAGCCAATCAATTCATGATTCAAGTCCAACAAAGACTTTTTGGGATCGGTGCGCAACTAAGAGACGACCTCAACGGCTTTACTCTGGTAAGACTCCTCGAAGGGGGCCCCGCTAAAGATAGTGGCAAACTCCACGTCAATGACCGGATCATCGCCGTCAACCAAGAGCCTGTTGTAGGCATGGATATCATTGAAGCTGTGGAACTTATCCGCGGCCCCAAAGGTTCTAAAGTCACCCTAACCATCCTCCGTGAATTTGGGGAAGAAGAGGAAAAAAGAGAAGAAAAGCTCCACGTTGATATCACCCGTGGCGAAGTGGTTTTGACAGAAACACGTCTGGAAAAGAGCTACGAGCCTTTTGGCGATGGTGTAATCGGGATTATCCACCTCTATTCCTTCTACCAAGACTCGAATACCTCATCAGCCTCCGATATCCAAGCCGCTATCGAAGAGCTCAAGAAAGAACACGACCTCAAAGGCGTCATCCTCGATTTGCGAGACAATGCTGGCGGCCTCCTTCCTCAAGCAGTTGCCGTAACAGGCCTTTTCATCAAAAAAGGGATCGTCGTCTCAGTCAAAGACAATACCGGTGAAGTTCAGCACCTGCGCAACATCGATGGGAAAATCGCATGGGATGGACCGCTCGTCGTCCTCTCCAATAAAACTAGCGCCTCAGCTGCTGAAATCGTCGCCCAAACTCTTCAAGATTATGGCAGAGCTGTACTCGTTGGAGACGAAACCACCTATGGCAAAGGGACCTTCCAAACCTTCACCCTAGAATCAGGAGGCTACGGCAAGGTCAACCCCAAGGGAGAGTTTAAAGTCACTCGAGGCAGATACTACACAGTCTCTGGCAAAAGCCCCCAACTCGTCGGTGTCCGCCCTGATATCGTCGTTTCAGGCATCTACTCTCAGCTGGACATCGGGGAGGAATACTCCAAGTTCCCCCTCGAGAATGAATCCATTCCCCCAAACTTCCATGATGATCTCGCCGACGTCCCCCCTATGCACCGCAACCAAATCGTTAGGCTCTATAAATTCAATCTCCAGACCATCCTCAATACCTACAGCCCCTATATGGAGATTCTCACGCGAAATTCTCAGAAGAGAATCGAGCAAAACAAGAACTATCAAAATTTCTTAAAAGCCATCGCAGACAATGATACCCTCTCGGAGACCGCAGAGAGCTATGGCCTTTCAGATCTCCAGCTCATCGAATCCTCTAACATTATGAAGGATCTCATCCTCCTCATGCAGAAAGAAACAGAGATGGAGTCGAGTCCGCCTGCTGCGTAAAAAATAAGGCATAGAAGCTCTTACTCCAGCTAGCAAAAAATACCCTCCCCCTATATACTTGTCTGTCTATGAACGTACGTACTAGAATTGCTCCTTCTCCTACGGGAGACCCCCATGTAGGGACCGCCTATATGGCTCTTTTCAATTTAGTTTTTGCCCATCACTATGGCGGGCAATTTCTGCTAAGGATTGAAGATACCGACCAAGCTCGCTCCAAGCCTGAATACGAAGAAAATATTTACAAAACATTGCGCTGGGCTGGGATCGAATGGGACGAAGGACCCGATAAAGGGGGCGACTATGGCCCTTATAGACAATCGGAAAGAACCGAAATTTACCGTGAGTACTGCCAAAAACTGCTCGATAGTGGCAAAGCCTACAAGTGCTTTGCTACTGCAGAAGAGCTTTCCGAAATGCGCGAAGTGTCCAAGAAAATGGGGACCCGTATTGGGTATGATCGGCGCTATCGAAATTTGAGCGCTGAAGAGATTAAGGAAAGAGAAGATGCAGGCCAGCCGTTCACTGTTAGGCTAAAAGTTCCGCTCACTGGCGAATGCGTCTATGAAGATGGAATCAAAGGTCGCGTCGTTGTCCCTTGGGCCGACGTCGATGACCAGATTCTCCTCAAATCTGACGGCTTCCCTACTTACCATTTAGCAAATGTTGTCGATGATAAACTAATGGAAATCACCCACGTCATCCGCGGCGATGAGTGGATGAGCTCAACTCCTAAACACGTCATGCTTTATGAAGCATTTGGCTGGGAAGCTCCCGTGTTTATGCACATGCCTTTGCTCCTTGGCAAAGACGGGAAAAAACTCTCTAAACGAAAAAGCCCTACCTCGATCTTCTACTACCGCGATAGTGGCTATCTACCAGAGGCCTTCCTCAACTTCCTCTCTCTGATGGGCTATAGCATGGAAGGCGATGTAGAGATCTACAAACTCGAAACCTTCATTAAAGCGTTTGATCCCAAGCGGATCGGCGTATCTGGCGCTTTTTTCGATGTCCAAAAACTCGACTGGATCAACCAGCAGTACATCATCAACAACATCCCTGAAAAAGATCTTTGGAAACGGATCCATGACTGGGGCTTTAAAGATGAGCTGATGGAAAAACTCATGAACCTATGCCACACACGGATCAAAACGTTTGCTGAGTTTCTCGAGCTGTGCCAGTTTTTCTTCATCAACCACATCCCCCTTTCAGAAGAGAACCTCTGCCCCAAAGGGACACCTGGTGACAAGTCGGCCAGTATCCTCCAAACAATCATCTGGAGCATGGAGGCACAAGAAAACTGGGGCCGTGAAGGGATCGATACCGCCTCACGCAAAGTCGCCGAAGTTTTTGGGGTTAATCACAAGAAAATCATCATGCCCATCCTATACACCTCTATAACCGGTAAACGACAAGGCCCTCCCCTCTTTGATTCGGTCCAAATCTTAGGCAAAGACCGGACACGAGCTCGTCTGCTTCAAGCCATCGAGTTTTTAGGAGGGATCTCCAATAAAAAAATGGGATTGCTCACCAAAGCCTGGCAAGCGGGCGACTGCAAGGAAATTTAAGGAGATGCTGATTAATTGCTTTCTCCGAGATTCGAGCCAAAAGGGCCGAAGATCTGGGGAATTGAATTAATCAGTGCTTCCTTAACGAACAGGATCTGGCTGCACTTCATCATGCGAAATAATATAATGCTGATGCGAGCCGTAGTCACTACAGCCACAGAGAAACAAGAAAGGCAAAAGAAGCCAGAGTAAATAATACATACTCCCTTCATACACCATGACAAAATTTGATCGCAACAACCCCTTACCCGTTACCTTAAAAAATCGGTATCCCCTTACCCAAGAAAGTTCGACCAAAGAGATCTGGCACATCACTCTCAACATGCCAGAGGGTAGTCTTGAGTACCATCCGGGCGACTCAGTCGGTATCTACGCTCAAAACGACCCCGCCCTCGTCGCACACCTGATTGATGCTATGCAAGCACGCCACGAGGACCCCATCGTGCATAAGCGCTCTGGCAAGAGCATGACCCTCTCCCAGTTCCTCACCCACCATGCAAACCTCTCACGCCTCTCCTCTTCCTTCCTTAAATTAGTTCATGCCAACGAGGGCTGTGAGCGCATAGAAAACCTCCTCTCAGACAAAGCAAACCTCCGCACCTTTCTCGCTCAAAACGACCCTCTATTCCTTTTGCGCGACTATGCCAAAACTAAACTCCCCCTCCAGGAGCTCTGCGATCAATTCGGGCCCATGCTCCCTCGCTTTTACTCGGTCGCCTCCTCGCAAAAAACGCAAACAAACACCCTTGATCTCACCGTCGCCCTCTTTACCTGGACTCAAGGCTCTGAAAAACGCTATGGCGTGGCCAGCCACTTCCTCTGCCACCTCGCAACCCCAGGAGAGACCCCCGTCCCCCTCTTTGTGCAGACCGCAAACCACTTCCGCCTCCCCTCAGATCATGCTACTGACATCATCATGATTGGCCCCGGCACCGGAATCGCTCCATTCCGCGCCTTCATGCAAGAACGAGCCCATCACAGCGCCAGTGGCAAACACCTCCTCTTTTTCGGAGAGAGATCCCGTAAAAATGACTATCTCTACGAAAAGGAGTGGGCAGATCACTCAAATCTCCATATCCACACCGCCTTCTCGCGCGACCAGGACCAAAAGGTCTACGTCCAACACCGCCTTGAAGAGAATGCTAGTGAGATCTACCAGCTTCTTGAAAATGGAGCCCATTTCTACGTCTGCGGCGATGCTAAAGTGATGGCTAAAGACGTCGAAAAGACCCTTCTCCAAATCCTCTCCCAGGAGGGCTCTCTTACCCCAGAATCGGCTAAGCAACGCCTCAAATCCCTCAGAAAAGAGGGACGTTATCTCCTAGATATTTATTAAAAATAAACTTGTTACATTTTCATTTTTATACCAATTATGGTATGATAATTAGTTATGGAAATAAAACAGTTTTGTTCAGATGTTTTTATGCCTTCTATTGTGAAAGCAGGGGGCCTTGTAGGGGCTGTTTGGGCCTTGGCTGAGGCTACGGGAGCTCGCGATGAAAATTCCCAGGATTCCTGGAGGGTCGCCTACTTTGCAATTGGCATTTTGGCACTAGGCTGGTCTGTCCACCGAAAATGGAAAAAAAGAACTGTCTTACCAATATTACCTGCGACTACGCCCCCACCATCTCAATCCAATAGTGATACAGCACAAAGATCCTCTTCTTGAATCCTAGTCACAAGCCTCGCCTCTTTTGCATGCCGCTCACGGGCAAGACCAATAAGGCGATCAAGCACTTCTGAAAAAGATATCCCAGTAGCTTCCCACATCTTTGCATAGGGACTTTGGCATGTTAGCCCTGGTATCGTATTGATCTCATTGAAATAGAGCTTTCCTTCCCTAGAGAGAAAGAGATCCACGCGAGCCATCCCCTCGCAACAAAGGGTTTGATAGGCTTTAAGAGCCATCGCTTGCGCTGAAGAAAGCAGCTTGTGAGATATCGGCGCGGGGATAAGCCATTCCGCTTCAGAGGCATCGAGATATTTCGAGGCATAAGAATGCAGCTCTCTCTTGGGCGTTATTTGACAGGGAAGCGAGACAACGGGGTGCTCATTGCCCATCACCGCAAGCTGCAGTTCTACACCTTCTACCGCCTCTTCGATTAGGACCTTTCGATCATAGGAAAATGCACAATCAAGAGCTTTTGTAAATTCTGAGCTGGTCATCGCCTTGCTGATCCCAATGGAAGAACCGCTGCAAGCTGGTTTAATAAAGTAAGGAAGAGCTAAACCCTCTTGGACTTTTTCAAAGGGGTATAGAGGACGCTCATGCTCTTTAAAAGAGAGAAATCGAGGAGTATCAATACCCGCATCCCGAATCAGCCTTTTTGCTACATCTTTGTCCATCCCCACTGCAGATCCCAAAACATCCGCACCTACGAAGGGCAAACTACCAAGTTTTAGAAGCCCTTGGATCGTACCATCTTCTCCAAAAGTGCCATGCAAAACAGGGAAAACCACATCGATCGCTTCTTTAACAAGATCGATCTCTCGAGTCGGGGTCCCTAATGCAATGGACTGCGGATCATCGCTATTTTGCAAATAGCTCCCTTCATTATAAAGATACCATTTGCCATCAGGATTGATCCCTATCAAGAGAACGTCGTACTTATCTCTATCGAGCTTTTCGATCACATTTTTTGCTGACAGCAGAGAGATCTTGTGCTCAACAGACCTTCCCCCAAACAGAACCGCTACATTGATTTTATTGCTCATCGAGTCAATAATGACCTAAGGGTTTATCCAATGTCAATTCTTCATGTTTGCAATACCTTTTTCGAGTGGGAACTTGCTGGCCTTGCCGGTGATACTCTCGCCTCTGCACTCACTCTCAACCCAATAATGACGCAACTGCAATTTCTCCCCTACGTTTATGGCAATGAGATTGACTCAGTACTTGCAACAGACAAACCCGATGAAATGACACTCCCTACCTACACCCTTGATGAGCAGCCACCCCTCTCGAAAGTGGAGACTTGGGGAGCCTCACAACTCGTCCAGGAGTGGGCGCTCGCTCGCGACCTTCAATACACGATGCCTCCATGGGATGTAGTCAAAATGGTCAACAGCAAGACCTATAGCTTTGCTAAAAATCCGCTGCCCGGCGCTAAACTCATCTATAAAGGCGATCCCCTAGAGCCCAAAATGGTTCTCAAAAGTTGCTATGGCACAGCAGGCAGAGGACTCATTGCATCTGATAGCCCAAAGGCAAAAGGCTTCTGCGAAAATGAGTGGAAACGGGGCCTTCCTATCATCGCGGAGCCCTGGGTCGAGAGAACCCTCGATTTTAGCACGCAATGGATCATCTCTCCTTCTGGTGAGATCGCCTATCTAGGCTCCACCATCTGCAAAACAAGCTCTAAAGGCGCGCACATGAGCAATAGAGCAGGAGGCCAACCTCCTTCTTTTGTCGAAGAGCAAAAGAGCGTTGCTATGCCCATCCTCGAGGAAATGGCCACCATGGGCTACTTTGGGAATGTGGGCTTCGACGCCATGGTCTACGGCCAAAATCAACTCCAACCAGTTGTTGAGATCAATGCACGCAAAACAATGGGATGGGTGACGCTGCAAGTCCAACAAAAAAAATATCCCAGCGAAATCATCGAACTCGCCTATCTCCCCTCAGATCAAAAAGGGCCTTTGCCTACCCACTTAAACTCTCTAAATTTGCCAAGACAGATTTTTCTAAGATACCCTAAATAACTAACAACCATTCTTTTGCAGCAAACTCTTGATTTTACTCAATGTATTGAGTAAAATCACTCAATATACTGAGCAAAAGGAAAACTCTCTATGAAACCTCGTCAAATCTACCAAGAATTCGCCAAAAGAATCAAAGAACCGAGACAATTCATGCAAGTATTGCTCGGCCCCAGACAAGTAGGCAAAACTACTCTCGCCCTGTATCTTCAAGAACATCTGCAGCTCCCTGTCCACTATGACTCTGCAGACATTGCCACACTTGCGGACCTCCCTTGGATTGAAATGCAATGGGAAAGGGCCAGAGCGCTGGCAATTAAACAAAAATCAGCCCTGTTAATCATTGATGAAGTTCAGAAGATCCCCAACTGGTCTTCTCTTGTCAAAAAATTGTGGGACGAGGACACAAAAAATAGAGTAGATTTAAAGGTTGTTCTTCTGGGCTCCTCTCCATGGCTCGTACAGAAAGGTCTTACAGAAAGCCTTGCCGGTCGATTCGAAATCCTCCACATCACTCATTGGTTTTTTGAAGAGATGCATGACTTTTTTCAATGGGACGTAAAAAAATATATCTATTTCGGAGGATATCCAGGACCAGCAACGTTGACATCCGATCTACCCCGCTGGCTAAACTATATCAACGATTCATTGATCGAAACAACGATCTCCAGGGATATTTTATTGATGACTCAAGTCAAAAAACCTGTTCTTCTCAGACGTTTATTCCAGCTTGGATGCCTCTACTCCTCACAAATTCTTTCCTATCAAAAAATGCTTGGACAACTTCAAGATGTAGGCAATACTACCACACTTGCAAACTATTTAGACCTTCTTTCTGGAGCTGGACTTCTAACGGGAATCCACAAATTTGCAAACCAACACGCTCGATCGAGAGGATCAAGCCCTAAGTTTCAAGTCTTGAATACCGCACTAATGAGTGCCCAAAGCGGAAAGACTTTTGAGCAGGCTCAAGAAGATCGCGAGTTTTGGGGAAGACTTGTTGAATCGGCAATTGGGGCCTATCTACTTAATAGTTCTAAAGGGACTCAAATTGAAGTGTTTTATTGGCGAGAAAAAAATGAAGAGGTCGACTTCATCCTCAAAAAAGGGAAAGACCTCGTCGCCATCGAAGTAAAAAGCGGAGCCAAAAAAAGTTCTCTTTCTGGCTTAAACTCTTTTAAGAAGGCTTTCAACCCGAAACGAACGCTTCTTGTTGGGAGCAACGGAGAAAACATCGACTCATTCTTGCAAACTCCCATCGAAACGTGGTTTGAATAGTACACATCTGTACAAATACTATTCTTCGCTGGATAATGAAGTCGATGTCTGATGAAGTGCTAAAAATCCGTGGTGGAGTTCCTTTACGTGGAACGGTGCGATGTGCCGGCGCAAAAAATGCGATCACGAAACTCTTAGTTGCCTCGCTTCTCTCCGATAAGAAGTGCGTTTTCTTTAATGTTCCCAAAATCAAAGACGTTGAAATCACAGTCGATCTATGCAGAGAGGTTGGTAGTGAAATTACTTGGGATAAGGAATCAGGCGTTTTAGAGATACAGACAAAAGAACTGAAAACTACCTACATTCCACAGCGTTTTTCAGGCGCAAACCGCATCCCCATTTTGCTTATCGGCGCACTTTTGGGAAGAACCGATCAACCGATCATTGTCCCAACAGCTGGCGGCTGCAACATTGGTCCTCGTCCAATTGATTTTCATATGCTTGCGCTACAAAAGCTCGGCGCTGTTGTTGAATTTCGCCAGATGCATAAAGAGCTGGCTTACTTTGCCCAATGCTTAGATGGGCTAAAAGGAACCGTTCTTACCTTACCCTTCCCCTCTGTGGGTGCGACAGAGAACACTATTTTGGCGGCAGTAAGAGCTAAGGGCACTACACTGATCAAGAATGCTGCGATGGAGCCAGAGATCATCGATCTGATTCTATTTTTACAAAAGCTAGGCGTTGTGATTTTTGTCGATGTCGATCGAACAATCCGCATTGAAGGGGCAAATGAGTTCTATGAGGTGCAACATACAGTAATCAACGATAGGATCGAAGCCGCATCTCTTGGCATGGCTGCCATTGCGAGCAAAGGACGGGTTTTTGTCGAAGGTGCCCAACATGCGCATATGATCACCTTCCTCAATAAACTGCGTGAACTCGGCGGCGGCTTTGATGTTAGAGAAAAAGGGATCGAATTTTTCTATAAAGGTCCTCTCAATGGCGGACTCCATATCGAGACTGATGTCCATCCCGGGTTTTTAACTGATTGGCAGCAACCCTTTGTCGTATTGATGACACAAGCAGAAGGGATTTCCATCATTCACGAAACGATTTATGAAAATCGATTTGGTTATGCAAAAACATTGCAGGAAATGGGAGCAGATATCGAACTCTTTACCCATTGCCTGGGTGGCAAGCCTTGTCGCTTTGCCTCGCAAAACTTTCAGCACAGCATCATTGTGAAAGGCCCTACTCCACTGTTTGGCAAAGAGATCGCCATCCCCGATCTGCGAGCTGGCTTTTCCTACATCCTCGCTGCTTTGATTGCGAAAGATGAGAGCATCCTCTCAGGTCTGCATTACCTCGACCGAGGTTATGAAAAGCTTACTGAAAAACTAACAAGCCTGGGCGCTGAAGTAAAAAGAGCTTCTCCCAAAGAACTTGTTCATTAATGCTTTGCTAACACATCCGCAATAAATAGACAGACAAGCTACATCTTTGGAAGCGTTTTGAGCCCTAAGATTTCTAAGCCCTTGGAGAGGATACGAGAGGTAGCCTCACAGAGGAGGAGACGCCCCTCTTCTTCTTCAGATCCCTCAACGCGACAGTCTCGGAAGAAGGCATTGAACTTCTCTGCGAGTTCATAGAGATATTCGCACAGACGATTAGGAAGAAGATCACGAGCCATGGACTCTAGAGTTTCACCGAAACGGCGGAGATGGAGAGCGAGATCGATCTCGCTAGGCTCTTTGAGGTGGATGGTGACGTTACCTATGAGCGAGGCGGGGTCTTTGCCTACCTTCCGTTTAATCCCTTGGATCCGGACGTAAGCATATAGAAGGAACGCAGCTGTGTTACCTTCGAAGCGGAGCATCCGATCGTAGCTGAAGACGTAGTCTTTGAGGCGGTGGGAAGCTAGGTCAGCGTATTTGATAGCATCCACACCAAGTATGGCGCCAAGCTCCTGGATTTCTTTGTCTGAGGCGTCGGGAATTCGCTCTTTGAAAACGGCGGTAGCGCGCGTGATCGCCTCTGTGATGAGATCGATGAGCTTTTCTGTTTCGCCTGAGCGAGTTTTGAATTTTTTTCCATCGGGGCCAAGAACCACACCGAACGGGACATGGTCAAATTGAACTTTTTTCGGATCGAGATAACCCGCAATCTCTGCAGTTTTCTCTATCATTTCAAAGTGCAGGCTTTGTCCAGCATCAGTCACGACGATGATCCGCTCAGCTCCTTCTTTTTCAATCCGGTGGCGCATGGCAGCCATGTCGGTGGTATCGTAGTTATAGCCCCCGTCAGACTTTTGGACGATCATGGGCAGAGGCGTTCCCTCTCGAGTTTTAAATCCATCGAGAAAAACGCACTTAGCCCCATTTGAAAGGGAGAGGAGTCCTTTTTCCTCCAGGTCATCAACTACTTCTGGAAGATAAGGATTGTAGAAAGACTCCCCTCTTTCCTCGATCTTTATGTCGAGCAGGCCGTAAATTTCTTTAAAGGCAGTGCGGGAAATATCGCAAATCATCTCCCAAGCTTCCAAAGAGGCTGCATCACCCCCTTGCAAACGAACCACTTCGAGTTGGGACTGTTTTTTGAAGTCAGGATCGGCATCGAAGAGCTTTTTCGACTCTTTGTACCAGTGCATCAGCTCAGATAGTTCGGCTGTCTTTTTTCCTTTGAAGAAGTCGACTTGGAAATTTTTGAGGTAGGAAATTAACATCCCAAATTGGGTTCCCCAATCACCGATGTGATTGAGGCGCAAGACATCGTAATCTAAGAATTCAAAGAGGCGCGCTAAAGCATCGCCTATGATGGTCGAGCGAAGATGTCCGACGTGGAGTTCTTTGGCGATGTTGGGCGATGAGAACTCGACGATGACTTTCTGCCTTTCTTTGGCTTTAGCAACGCCGCAGTGTTTGTCCTGCAAGAGCATTTGAATTTCTTCGGCGAGAAATTTTTCATCAAGAGTGATGTTGATAAATCCAGGTCCTGCGATCTCCAGTTTTTGGATCATGGGGGATTTAAGATTGGCTACGATTTCCCCGGCAATATCGCGAGGTTTTTTCTTCAGTGCTTTTGCAAGTTTGAGGGCATTGTTACACTGATAGTGACCAAACTCGGGCTGAGTGCTTGGGGTGATTTCAGGCTCATGGCTTTCGATTTCTTTGCCGAAGGCATCTTCGAGAGCTTTTTCAACCGCTTCTTCTAATCGCTTTGCTATTGTTTGCATATGAGTTCATTGGGAGTTAGGTGTTTGAGAAATTCTTCGATCGGTACACAGAGAACACCTCGCACTTTTTGTCTTTGATTGCCTCCATAGAGAAGAAAGCATTCTGCTTCAGGATACTCTTCTTTGAAAAGATTTAAGGACTTTACATCATTTGGGGAAACAGCTTTATTTCGCTTTACCTCTATCGCCCAGAATCCTCTAGGGCCGTAGATGATGAAATCTACTTCGACTTTGCTTTTCGTTCGCCAAAAGTAAAGCCTATGAGTTTCTTTCTGCGCATCGACCCAAGCTCGCAGATGTTGGGCAATAAAGCCCTCGAGTGCCGGCCCTTCTATTTCCGCTTCTTGGTCTAAGGGTCCTCGCGGACGTAATTCTCGGAAGATTCCCACATCGAAATAATAAAATTTCGAGTGGCTAATAAGAGCTCTTTTTGCTCTTCTTGTGAACACAGGGATAGTAAAGGCGAGAAGAAGATCTTGCAAGACTTGTAAGTAGTTATCAACGGTCTGTCTTTTGACCCCTGCTTCTCTACCAATCTCGGTACTCGTCCAAATTCCTCCATGAGAAAAGGTAGCGATTTCCATAAATCTGGCAAAGTCTCCAATTTGTCTAACGAGACCTTCAAACTGTACTTCCTCTTTGAGATAGACCGACACGTAGGCGCGAAGCTTCTCTTCAGGATCTTCAGATTGCCAAATCATAGGAACAAGGCCATGCTTGAGAGCCCGCGTTAATGAAAATGCTTCTTTTAGCTCGCTTGCCATAAACGGATTCATATGACGGAGAAGAGCTCGTCCCCCCAGAAGGTCCCCAACACTGCGGCGAAGTTTTCTTGCGCTACTTCCTGTGAGGATGAATTGAATCCCCCTCTGCTGTTCAATGAGCGAATGTATCACGGGAATAAGATCTGGAGCTCGCTGAATTTCATCGATGATGCAAATATCACCCTTTTTTAGAGGAGTTACAAAATCGATCAGCCTTTCTGGCTTTGCAAGAAATAGACGCTCATTTTCACGATCGAGTAGATCAAGGCGAAGAGCTCCAGGATAAGCTTTCTGGAGCCACGTTGATTTGCCAGTGCCCCTTGGCCCTAGGAGAAAGAAACTTTCTATTGGGGGAAGTATGTTACGAGGAATATACTGCATAAACGCCAACGCTATTTGCACTTTTACTGTAAATATGCCAAAAGCGTTGGCGTTTTGCAAGAAAAATATTTTCAGGCGAAATTGATTTTGCCGAAACACATGGAAGAATCGAGAATATGACAAGGAAGTGGCTTTAGAACTTTTGTCAGGAACGAGCGGCCATCTCCCTAGGGAGATGCTGATTAATTGCTTTCTTCGAGATTCGAGCCAAAAGGGCTGAAAAAAGTAAACCGCCGACTACTAGTAGCCAGCAGTTTATGAAGGAGTGATTTTTTGTCAAAAAGACAATGCGAGCCGAACTACCGAATTAATCAGCATTTTCTTAGCAACTTGTCCTTAATAACTTAAATCCGCATGATGCATGTAGATTGGGCCGGTGCGCTTACCTAAACCATGTTCTAAGCGATATTCTACAAGCTGCATGACCGCTTTTTGCGTTGAAATTCCATTCTCTCTTGCCATTTTGAAAATGAGGGAGAGCTGGTCGTAGATTTCATGGATTTTTTTGCGAGCAATACGAGGATTGTACCCTTCCTTGGTCGTCTCCTCGGTCACATTGATTAGACCTCCGGAATTGATCACAAAGTCAGGGGCATAGAGAATGCCTACGCGGCGGAGCTCTTCTGCATCTCTTTCTGTCAGAAGTTGATTATTTGCAGCACCTGCAATCGCGCGACAACGGAGGCGTTCCATCGTGTCAGGATTGATGATAGCGCCCATGGCACAGGGAGAAAACACATCGCATGGCTCATCGTAGATAGCATCTGGCTCTACTAATTTCGCATCAAACTGCTTGGCTAAGCCCTCTGCGCGGTCCATGTGGACATCGGTTATGACGAGTTTAGCGCCATGCCAAAAGAGTGTTTCTGCCAGACGTGCTCCGACACTTCCAAGCCCTTGGATCGCGACAGTTTTTCCTTCGACAGATTCCGAGCCAAATAAGTGGTTCATCACGGCTTGGATTCCACGGAAGACACCCCAAGCTGTAAATGGAGAGGGGTTGCCACTACTTTTTTCATTGGGAAGACCTACAGCGTAGGGTGTGTGCTCTGCGATTATTGCAATATCGTCGGGGCTGCACCCAGAATCTTCTGCGCAAATATACTCTCCTTTGAGGAGATTTACCGCCTCGGCATAAGCGATGAGCAATTCTTCAGTCTTATCTTTTTTGGGATCACCGATAATGACCGCTTTGCCCCCACCCCAATTTGACTGACTCGCAGCGGATTTAAAAGTCATCCCTCTGGCAAGCCTTGTCACATCGCGCAAGGCATCTTCAAAAGTTTCATAAGGATACATCCGTGTGCCACCAAGTGCTGCTTTTGCAAGGCGCATATCGTGGAGTGCAATGATCGCGTCGAGCCCTCTTTTTGCATCGCGGATACGAACGACCTTATGGAAGCCTGGTACTGAGATTTCTTCAAGAACTAGTTGCTGCTGCAATGTTGATGACATACTCTTATCCTCCGGAGTAGAAATAGAGGGTTTAGTGTACACTTTATTCTTTCAAAAAGCAATTAATTTCTGGTGAGGACAAATTAAAATTTAGGCGGTGTATATGGATTCCTTTTGTAGCTGAAGAATAGGTCTTCGCTTAAAGAGGCACTGATCAATTCAATTTACCCGAATCTTCGACCAAAAGCATCGAACTGCGGAATAACGAGGTAACCATTGATAGTCAGCGAGTTATGAAAAGACGATTTTGCCTCGAAAGACGCCGGAGATTAAGCAACCGTATTAATCAGTCCGTCCTTAATGCCACTACCTACCTTGTGCTTGAGAAATATCTTAACTGTGTGCTATCCTCACGTATTAGTATTTTGGAGGCAACATGCAAATCTCAGAAAATCTCAAAGAAGAGCTAATTAAATTTTTAAAGAAGAACAAAAAAGCTGACGTTGTCACCACATTTTTATTTTTTCTTGAGAAGAAGCTGAAAATCAATCCTATCCTCTTCATCCGTGAAAAAAAGATTTACCTGGGAAAGGAAGAATTGATAAAATTTCTTGAATCACAAGGAAAATTGTGGCGAGAAACGGAAATTAAGATCCAATTCCAAAAAGAAAGCGTCAACGAGCAAACAACAAAAATTTATATTTGTCCCTTCACAGGAAAAGTTTTTGGAAACAATACCCACGCAAATCCCCAAGATGCGATTTATGACTGGGTATCGAGTTGCCCTGAGAATACTGAGCGATTAGATGGTATCCGGGTCAAGCGCTTTTTTGTCTCCGAAGACCCGGAAGTCATTGCAAATTACATCGTTAAGAGAAAAGCGCCTATTACCAAAACTGTCTTCTCCTCTGCCGTGACAGGCAAGCTCTTTAACAGCAAAAGCGCCGTGATTGATGACTTTGTAAGCAATCAAATTAAACACATTCCTCTAGTCGAAGTTCCGAGCCAAAACCGCTTCGAACTCGAAGACGACCTCTTAGCATTTATCCAAGACAAACTCCAAGAAGATAAAATCTCCACCTTTGTTGAAGCTCTCTCCCAGTCACCCGAATTCACGTCTTTTGTCGAAGGCTGGCTAGAAGAAGAAGCGACGGGGTAATGACAGCCACAGAAACACAGAAAATAGCCAAAGAGCTTGCAAATACTCTGCAAAAAGGCGATGTCCTCGCTTTACACGGGGATTTAGGCGCTGGGAAAACCACTTTTGTTAAAGCGGCCGCATCTTTGCTTGCCCCAAACGCCTTAGTACAATCGCCCACGTTTACCTATCTCAATATTTATGAGGCTTCCCCTCCCCTATTTCACTTTGATCTGTACCGACTACAATCTGAAAAAAAATTCATCGAGATGGGCTTTCTCGACTATTTGCATTCTGAAGAAGGAGTTTGTTTTATCGAGTGGCCAGAGTGTATCGAGGCTCTTTTGCCGAAAAAGACCAAACATATCCGATTGAGTCACACAGAAAATGGAGGGAGGGCAATAGATGTCTATTAAGAGTCGCTTTCTCACCTCTGCAGCAAAGCCCGATCAATTCCCTGAGCTTTCCGCCCCAGAAATTGCATTCGTCGGGCGATCTAATGTGGGCAAATCGTCTCTGCTGAATCACTTCACTCATTCGAAAAAACTCGCGCACATCTCGAGCAGGCCTGGAAAGACACAACTCATAAATTTTTTCTCTTTTGGTGAAGACTGCACACTCGTCGATCTTCCTGGGTACGGATTTGCAAAGGTACCCAAAACCATGCGAGAAAAATGGGGTGTTCTCATCCAAAACTATTTGGAAAAGAGAAAAAATCTCGCTCTTATTTTACTTCTTGTCGATTTGCGCCACCCTCCGACAAAAGACGACCTTGCATTTGCAAAATGGGCCAGCCACTACAAGAAACCTTTTATTATTGTTTTTACCAAAGCTGATAAACTTAAGCCCCGCGAACAAAAGCAAATGGCGGAAACCAACCTCCCGCTTATTGAAGAAGCCATCGGAACAAAGCCCTCAGACCTGATTCTTTACTCTATCAAAGATGCTAAAGGGCGTGTTATGCTCAGCAAAGCTGTAGAAAAGGCGCTCAAATCATGATTGATAAACAAACATTCATCTGCCTTGATTGCGAAACAACAGGTTTAGAAGCTAGCACCGATCGTATGATCGAAATTGCTGTGTGTCTATTTACCTTTAGTGGGATTTCAGAATCTTTCGAAACACTCATCGACCCCGAAATTCTCATCCCAGAAGTTACGATCGCCATTCACCACATCACAGATGACATGGTGAAAGGAAAACCCAAAGCTGCTGATGTATTGCGCAAAGTTTTGGAAATGGTCGGAAGCCACATCATCGTCGGACACGGGATAAAGATGGATATCGCCTTCATCTCTGAAGAATGTAAGCGAGCAAGAATCCCCTGCAAGATCCATGAGAATCCTCTTATCGATACTCTGCGCATGGCAAGACTCTATGGCCAAAGCCCTGTTAACTCTCTTGAAAGATTGAGACAACACTTCAATGTCGCTGATGAAGGTGCGCACCGCGCAATGAGTGATGTGATTGTCAATATTGAGGTCTTTAAGCATTTAGCAAACGGCTTTAATACAGTCAAAGATCTGCAAAAAAGGCTGGAGAGACCTATTCTTCTTAAAAAAATGCCCCTTGGAAAGCACAAAGGCCGTCCCTTTTCTGAAATTCCAATCGAATACTTGCAGTGGGCCGTGAGAAAAGATTTCGATATGGATCTAATCTTCTCCCTTAAGACAGCGCTAAAAAACCGAAAGAAAGGGCAAAACTTTCAACAATCTTCAAGCCCCTTTGCTGATTTATGAGCCTATCCGATCTGCCCATAGCCGGGAAAAAAGTACTCGTTCGCGTTGACTTCAACGTCCCCTTAGATCCTAAGGGAAACATCTTAGATGACACTCGTATAAAAGCTGCCCTTCCTACAATTCAGTACATCTTAGACCAGGGAGCCAGCCCGATTTTGATGAGTCATTTGGGAAGACCCAAGGGGGAAAAAAATCCAAAACTCTCGCTGGCAGTGTGTGCAGAAAGACTTAAGAGTTTGCTTGGTCAAAAAGTTGAAATAGCCCCTGACTGTATTGGGGAAAAGGTTGAGAAGCTAGCAAAGGGGCTCAAACCCGGACAGATTCTTCTTTTAGAAAACTTACGATTCAACCCTGGAGAAGAAAACCCAGAATCTGACCCCTCTTTTGCATCTAGTTTGGCAAAGCTTGGCGATTTTTATGTAAATGACGCTTTTGGCACCGCGCACAGAGCACACAGCTCTACTGTCACTATCGCGCAGTATTTTGTAGGCAAGAGAGCTCCAGGTCTCCTCATGCAAAAAGAGATCGATTTCCTTGACTCAGCATTTGCTGCTCCCAAGCGCCCTTTTTATGCCATCATTGGTGGAGCTAAGGTATCCACAAAACTCGAAGTGCTAAAGTCTTTACTTGAAAAAGTGGACGCCTTATTCATTGGAGGGGGAATGGCATACACATTTTTAAAAGCGCAAGGCTTTGAAATCAGCGATAGTCTTGTGGAAGATCAGCTCCTCCCTTTCGCCAAAGAATTTTTAGAACTTTCTGAAAAGAAAAAAATCCCCGTTTTTCTCCCCAAAGATTTTGTTGTAGCCGATGCCTTTTCCAACAATGCAAATAAAAAAATTGTTTTGTCTGCATCAGGCATACCTCCTGGCTTCCAAGGTCTCGATATCGGACCGATCACCCGAACTGAGTGGGCAAACACTCTAAAGGCTGCTCAACTGGTTTTTTGGAACGGACCTTTAGGTGTATTCGAATTCTCTAATTTCTCTGAAGGAACCCATTCTATTGCGATTACTGTGGCAGATCTTGATGCCATCACAATCGTTGGCGGAGGAGACTCAGTTGCCGCCATCAATCAATTAAAAATTGCTAAGCAATTCTCTCATATTTCGACGGGGGGAGGCGCCTGTCTTGAATACATCCAGTACGGCCATCTCCCCGGCATTGACGCTATATCCACAAACTAATTCAAAATTTGGCCCTGAGCTACGTCGGCTTTTTCTCAAATTTTTCATCAACTCATCGCATCGTGTCTATGAACACGGCTGCTCTTCATAGATGAAAAATTTAAGGAGCCTTCTTGCTCAACCCCCAAATTTTGAATTGGTTTACGTATAGTAAAGTCTTAATTTGTCGTTCTTTTCCCTTTAATTTTATTCCGAATTGGGCTATTCTCGGGTTTTAGCAGGATACTTATGTCGGCACCCACAGGGTTTGGTAGGATTCGTTCACTTCTTTGGCCTATTCACGCTAAGGAACATGCTAAGTTTGTGCCGATGTTTCTGATCTTTTTTCTGATCTGCTTCAACTACAGCATTCTCCGCGCCACAAAAGATTCTCTGATTGTCACTGCTCCACATTCAGGTGCAGAAGCCCTTCCTTTCCTAAAAGTCTGGGCTATTTTACCCGCGGCCCTACTCTTTACATTTCTCTTCACAAGGCTATCCAACTGGTTTACCAGAGAAAGAGTTTATTACACCTTGATGAGCATCTTTTTGGGGTTCTTTTGTGTGTTCACTCTCTTCCTGTTCCCCAACCGAGAAGCGCTGCATCCTCACGACTTAAGCGACAAACTCCAAGCCATCCTCCCCCAAGGATTTGGGGGTCTCATTGCCATCTTCCGCAACTGGACCTTCACAGCTTTCTATGTGATGTCCGAGATGTGGAGCACGATGATCATGACGGTCCTCTTCTGGGGTTTTGCCAATGAAGTCACCTCTGTGCGTGACGGCAAGCGCTTCTATGCTATCTTAGGTCTTGGCGCCAACTTAGCCACCATCTTAGCGGGCCGCCTCTCTAGTGTCATTTCCACACACGAATTCAATCCCAACCTCCCTTTTGGAACGGATGGCTGGGGGCAAGCTCTTTTCATGTTAAACGCTGTCATTATTCTAGCCGGGTTGCTGAGCATGGGACTCTTCCGCTGGCTCCAAGTCAAAGGCCTCGGCTACGGCTCGGTCCAGGGATCTAAGGCAGACGACAAGAAAAAAATCAAAATGGGGATCCGCCGCAATTTCAAATATCTTGCAAAATCCAAGTACTTGATCTGCATAGCCGTCGTAGTCCTCATGTTCAATATTGCTCTTACGTTGATCGAAGTGGTCTGGAAGGATCAGGTCAAACAGCTCTACCCCCATCCCAACGACTTCAACGCCTATATGTCCAACGTTCTCACTTGGATTGGGATTATCGCAACCTTCGGAGCCTTTCTTTCAGGCTCGATCATGCGTAGATTTAGTTGGACGACTAGTGCCCTCATACCCCCCTTCCTCTTCCTCGTTACGGGCGTGGGTTTTTTCTCCTTCTTCCTATTCAAAGATACAGCACTAGCTTCCATTGCCCTTCTCCTTGGTAGTACGCCTCTTGCCGTGGGAGTATTTTTTGGATCCTTACAGAATATTTTGACCAGAGCCTCCAAATACACTCTATTTGATGCAACAAAAGAACTTTCCTTTATCCCTTTGAGCAAAGAGAGTCGGATGAAGGGCAAGTCTGCCATTGATGGCTTTGGCTCTCGACTTGGAAAATCGGGCGCCTCTATTGTCCACCAAGGGCTCATCATGGTGTTCGGCACAATTTCTCTAAGCGCCCCCTTTGTCGGAGGATTTTTAGTTCTCGTTATTGGAGGGTGGATCGCCGCAACAAGAGTTCTTGGAAGAGAATTCCACAACCTCACCCTAGCACACGAAACCTTGGAAGTAACTGAAGAAGAAACTCCTGCTGAAGATATGGCCCCTATGGAAGAAGAACAAGAGCCAGCTTTAGCCACTTCTGACTCCTCACACTAAATTTGGTCATGGAAAATTTTATTACTTTTCTCCACGCGCATGCCCCCTCTGCCCATTGGGTTCTTTTCGGAGCCGCTCTTCTCGCTGGAATTAACATCCCCATCAGTATCGATCTTTTGATGATTATCGGAGCCACACTCGCTGCAACTCTCGTTCCCGAACATATTTTCCATCTCTATTTCGCTCTACTTTTAGGATGCGGCCTTTCTGCCTGGATCAGCTATTGGATGGGTAGGCTCATTGGCCTCAAATTGCTTCAACTCCCCTTTTTCTCAAAAATCTTTAGTCCTAAAAGAATGAGGAAAGTGAAAGCCTTCTACATAAAAAGGGGGCCCTATGCCCTCCTCTTGGGCCGCTTTATCCCTTTTGGCGTGCGTAATTGCCTATACATGTCTAGTGGCATGAGCCGGATGCCCTTCCAAAAGTTTGTCCTCTCCGACGGAGTCGCATGCATCCTATGGAGCAGCCTCTCTTTTTCCCTCTACTACGCCCTCGGAAAAAATATCGAAACCCTCTACTTTGGGGTCAAATGGGTGAATTTAGCTATTTTCCTCTCTTTCAGTGTGACGGTAATTGCTCTCATCTGGTATAAGAAAGAGAAAAAAATGAAGGACGAAAATGTTTAGCCTCTCCAATGGGTTATCTCTCTTAAGAGCACCACTAGCGCTACTTTTTTTTTCGCACAGCATAGTGTTTCGCCTGTCTGCTATTATTCTAGCCATGTTTACTGATGCCTTGGATGGTTTTCTCGCTCGTAAACGCAGGTCTACTACTCAACTCGGCGCTATCTTAGATCCCGCGATGGACAAACTCTTTGTCTTCATCGCTCTCGGCGTTCTCCTAGCAGAAGGACAGTTTGCTATCTGGCAAGCGGCCGCAATGATCACAAGAGATGTATTTGTCTGCATTTTTGGGATCTACCTCAAACTGTCTGGAAAATGGCAAGCCTATCAGTTCCGCTCTATCCGCTGGGGCAAAGCGACAACTGCGCTACAGTTTCTTGTGCTCTGCTTGCTAACACTACATGTGGCTATCCCGCCACTTGCCTACACGATCTTTTTCCTCTTTGGACTGCTTGCCTTTGTCGAGCTGTTCCAGCTCGTCAAAAAACAAACCACGGGCGCCAAGCCTTAAGCCCACCGATCAATTCAATTCGTCCGATCCTTGGTCAAAGCGACTGATCAGCATTTCCCTAGAAAAAGCAACAATCATATTATCTCTAAAATTGCTAAGAAGCCTCATTAGGCGTTTTGTGGAAGGTTCACTCCGATAATCTGTAAGAATGGTGCCTCAAAGATCTTGAAGCGGTTAAATACGCTCCTAAAGGCCGTATTTTCGATCTAGCTCTGTCTTGGATTTCGTCCAGCAAGCTGAAACAACGAAACGAGATGCTCTTGCAGCAAATATTAGTAGCCGGCTTGAAAACCGAGGTGGAACTTACTCCAATCGCGGTCATTTTGTATCCGATGGAGTTTTATCCCCCAATCACAGCGGAAAGAGATATAAGGGTTGATTGCATAGCGCAGGCCCGGTCCTACCCCTAAGAGCCAATCGGTTTTTTTATCACCGTTTGATCTGTGCCAGTTATTCCCAAGGCCATAATCCAAAAAGACTAAGAAAATCAACTCGTCATTTAGATCAGCTAGCTTATTTTTTCCGCATAGAACCTTGATCGCATTTGAACGGATTTCTACATTGGCATTAACTGCATTATCGGCAATGAAGGCTCTTTCATCATAACCGCGCACCGTATCTGCTCCCCCTAAACCAAATTGCTCACTAGGGAGAAGGGTTTCACTGGAGGCTTGTCCTCGAATTTGCGCAGCGTAGGAAAGTCCTCTCGTATCATGATAGACTACGCGTCCTTCCGTGCGGCCATAGACATATTTGTTTCTTGCATGAGGACGCAAATCCTCATAATCTGAATTTGTTTGGTTGGGCAGCCATTTTCCAGGAGACCAAAATACTTCACCAACAAACGCCCATTCGGTTCTCTCACACATGATGAACGTATTGTAGGCAAAAACGAGCTGGAAGAGGTTGAGCGACCCGGATACTACTGGAGGAATATTTTCTCCGAGGAAGAGCAAGTTGTTGTTTGTATTTTTGAAATCAAATCCAAAGATAAAATCTTGAGAAAACGGACCATAAAGGGGCTGGTATGGAATATCGTACCGCGCACTGGCCTGTAAACTTTCCCCTTTTAGTTGCATATTGCCAGGAATACGAGTTTTCACCTTTGCATATCCACCAAAGGCGATAAACTCATGCTTCCAAGGGAGTGGTGTGTAATACTGCATCGAGTGAGCCTGCAAGCGCTTAGGATGCGTAGTCGTCGTGTATTGATAGGAAAAAATATCATCAAGTCCAAAGAAGTTCCCCCATTGAAAGCCAGCAAAAAGGCGTGTATTGCCAATCACCCTTGTCCCTTGGTTATCCCCTCCCACATAGGGACGAATGGGCAGACGGTCTTGTGTCCTTAGCTCGATATCCGTTGTTCCTTCGCATTCACCAGGAGTAAAGACAACATCTGTGGCTCGAAAGGGATTGCGATTGGCCCAGGCAACATCATTTAGTAAAATATTTGCATCAATAACGTCCCCTGGACAGAGTGTCATGTAACTTAAGATCCTCTCATCACAAAACCACTCATTACAAACGACACGGAAACACCCTACACAACTTTCAGTGACAATAACCTGCAGCACACCATCTGTGATATCTTGCTTAGGGATTTCGACAGCGATAACAGGACGACAATGATCCTGATAATACAGGATGATTTCTCGTTTAATATTTAATAGGTCATCCTTGGTCAAGCTATCGTAAATGTTCACCCCCCC
>Ga0209986_10000024_pt1 | contig 120358 bp, 99 predicted proteins | sample BlataG_FD_183168 | JGI IMG/M metagenome (GOLD analysis project Ga0209986, IMG submission 183168) | Deep subsurface microbial communities from Black Sea to uncover new lineages of life (NeLLi) - Black_00105 metaG (SPAdes) (version 2) | ecosystem: Environmental > Aquatic > Marine > Oceanic >...
TGATCTGATAGGTCACTTGTTGGCCCGCAACCACGGGACTCGTCGTCAGCTTGTCGAGTGTCAGATCGACGTCCCGCGTGATCGGGTCAGTGACCGTGTCGGTCGCGGTGTCCTCGGGGCTGGTCACCGTGGCCGTGTTGATCAGGCTGCCTGTCGCCGATGAGGCCAGCAGGCCCGTCACCGTGTAGACGGCACTCCCGCCCGAGGCCAGGTCGATCAGCTCATCGATGTCACCCGAGCCACTGGTAGCGCCCGAGCCGTCGGTGAAGACCGCCGTCCAGCTAACACCCGAGAGCACCCCCGCAAACGGATCGGTCACCGCTGCAGCAAACACATCACTGTCGCCGATATTCGCCACCGTGATCTGATAGGTCACTTGTTGGCCCGCCACCACGGGACTCGTCGTCAGCTTGTCGAGCGTCAGATCGACATCCCGGGTGATCGGGTCGGTCACCGTGTCGGTCGCGGTGTCCTCGGGGCTGGTCACGGTGGCCGTGTTCACCAGGCTGCCCGTCGCCGAAGACGCCAGCAGACCCGTCACCGTGTAGACGGCGGTGCCACCGCTGGCGAGGTCGATCAACTCATCGATATCGCCAGACCCGCTCGTAGCGCCCGAGCCGTCGGTGAAGACCGCCGTCCAGCTAACACCTGAGAGCACTCCGGCAAACGGATCAGTCACCTGCGCATCAGTGACGTCACTTGGCCCAAGATTGCCGATCGCGATCTGGTAGGTCACCGTCTGGCCGGCAACAACCGGTCCGACGGTCGTCTTGTCGAGCGTCAGATCGATGATCGGGGCATAGCTGTTCGTGTCGGTTGCCGACAGGAGATCGTCGCCCGGCGCGGTTGCCGTCACGGTGTTGATGAGATCGCCCGTAGCACTCGAAAGGATGTCGGCAAGGATCGTGATCGTGACACTGCCGGTGAAGGCGTCGAGACTGACCGTGCCAGCGATGTCGCCCATGGTTGGCGTCGTCGGCAGCGTGCCGGTGGCGTCGGTGTAGCTCGCGTACCAGGTGGTGGTCGCCGCCAACTGCGGTGGCAGCACGTCCACCACCGCCACATCGCTCACACTCGCGTTGCCAGTGTTCGCGAGTTCGATTGTGTAGGTTGTCGAGGTGCCCGGGACATACGTCGTCTGGCCGTCATCCTTGGTGAGGGACAGCTCGTAGACCAGCGGCGGAATCACCGGGAATGGTGTCGAACTGGGACGATGATGCTTCCAGGTCTGGCCATTGTTCTGGGTGTACTGCGAGGGTGATGTCTGCGTGGCTAAAGCCGCCGGCCCGGTAATGAGAAACGAGTAGACAGCAGTGAACGGCTGTTGGTTCACGGACGGCGACGGCAGCACGCTGTAGAACAGTCGGTCGTCGGTGACGGGAATCCCGGAAATCTCAATGTCGGTGCTCCGCAGCTCAAAGGTGTCGGCCAACCAGTCGCCCTTCGTCGCCGGGGCGAACAGCACCCGGTCGGCCCCGTTGCCGAGCCGCCCGACGACCGTCATCGTGAGAATGTCACCCACCGCGGGACTCGCCGGCGAGATCGTCACGCTCTCAATTTTGTTCGGCTCAGCTTCGATGGTCTCCTGCACACTGACATACGTGTAGGACTCGGTGAACAGCAGGCTGCCGCCAGCCAGCGGGTTGCCGTCCCAGACCTCGAAGTCGTAGCTCTGCGGCACCGCCTGTGGGCCACTGGCCGAAAAGTAGAGGAAGGCGTTGCCGGTGTCGCCGTTGTCGAGCGGACCGACCTGGAAGATGCCGTCTTCATGCGGGGCGAGCCCGATGGTGCCGGCCCCGAAGTTGGTCGCCCGCACCCAGACGTCGACCGCCGGCCCAGGGTCGGTCAGGTCATTGGTGATCTGATAGGCGGTGTACTCCGAGTCGAGCCCGGCACCGGAGTCGATAAAGAACGTGTTCGGCGTGGTGGGATCGACACCCGCGGGCGTCACCGCCAGCGGCAGTCGCTGTTCCAGCCGTTCGACCGGCTCGAGCACCCGCTGCTGCCGACGACGAGTCGGTGAGGGCCTGCCGCGGCCTGCCATTCCTCGAGCTGAGTTCCGCGAGCGGCTGGGAAACAGTGTTTCAAAAACGTTCATCGCGTTGACCCTTCTGGCAGGTGGCAATAAAAAAAGCCGGCACGGACGAAGGCCCCGAAAGGCTTTCACCCGTGCCGGCTTACGCGTGGCAGAACCTCCCGGACGCACCGGGCTGTTCCTTCGACTCGTCTTCCGACACCAGTTGTGTTGTCGCGACGCAGTTGCCACCGGCCGGCCCTCAGGCCACCTGCGGCATCCGCGTCATTCAATTCCTACGCGCGGCGAAATGAGAAAGGCAAGTGGCTGGGATCGCTTTGGCCGGCCCACCAAAAGGAATGAACTCAAGCCGCGCGGCGAGTGGACTGCAGAGGAGCGGCAAGGCCGAACAGGGAAAAGATATCGTCGGCTGACATGCCGCTGCCGGCGGCCGGCTCTGCCTGCGAAAGGATCACGTCGGACAGGTTCCGTTTGCGGTCCAGCACCTCGTCGATTCGCTCTTCGATGGTGCCGACCGACAGGAACTTGGTCACGGTCACCGCCCCGGCCGCCCCGATCCGATGGGCCCGGTTAATCGCCTGATCTTCAATGGCCGGATTCCACCAGCGGTCAAACAGGAAGACGTACTGCGAGAACTGCAGATTGAGACCGACCGCACCAGCCCCGTAGGAGAGCAGCAATACCGAATGCTGCTTGTCGTGGCGAAAGCGGTCGATGGCGGCATCGCGGGCGGCGGTCGACATGCCGCCGTGATACTCCAGCGGGCCGAAACGACCGAGCCGCTCGCGGAGCCGGCCGAGTGTCTCGACCCACTGGCTGAAGACCAGGGCCTTGCGGCCGCTGGCCTGCACCTCTTCCAGTTCCGCGGCCAGGCAGTCGAGCTTGGCACTGCTGCCGGTCGCGGTGTCGAAGTTACAGATCTGCTTTAGCCGGAGCACCAGTTCAAAGACATGCTGGATGGTCGCCTCCTGCCCCATATCGGACAGCCTCAGCACCCCCTCTTCTTCGGCTCGGCGGTAGGTCTCCCGCTGGTCGGGTGTTAGTTCAATAAGCTGATCGCGGTCAAGCCGCGGCGGCATGTCGTCGAGCACCTTGTCCTTCGTCCGCCGCAGCACGTAGTCCGCGGCAGCCGCTCCGAGTGCCCTGGGCGACATCTTGTCGTGCACATGGCCGGGAGCGACAAACTCGAAGATGCCGACGAGATCCTCTGAGCGGTTCTCCACCGGTGTGCCGGTCAGGGCCCAGGATCGCCCCCGCGACAGGCCACAGACCGCCTCGCTGGTCTGGCTCGAGCGATTCTTGATCCGCTGGGCCTCATCGAGCACGACAAGGTCAAAGCTGAGGCCGAGTTCGGCCACGAGGTCACGGTCCCGCACCACCGATTCATAGTTGGCAATCTTCACCGGCACGTCAGGCAGCGACCACTGCCAGCGGCGGCGGTCCGGACTGCCCTCTATGACGGCGACAACAATCTCCGGTGCCCAGACCGATAACTCGCGGGCCCAGTTTGAGACCAGTCCCTTTGGACACACCACCAGAACCCGGCGGGCCTGGCCGGAACGAATCAGCAGCCGCAGCGATGAGATCGCCTGCATCGATTTCCCCAGGCCCATTTCGTCAGCCAGGATGCCGCTGACACGGGGCAGCAAAAAGGCCATGCCATCAAACTGAAAAGGAAAGGGTTGATGTGGAAAGCCGATCCGGCAGCCAGCCAGCAGGGTCTCAAGGTCGGGCTGGAGCAGATAGAAGAGCCGCTCGGAAAGCTTGACGACATCCTGCGGCGGCTGGATGCGGGTGCGGCTTGCAGGACGTTGGCCTGCCGGGCGGTCGTTGGTGGTGCCGGGACACTCTCGCTGCGGCACGGGCGGCCGGTCATCACCGCCGAAGCGGTGACTGAAGACCGCAACAGGCTGCGCAAGCAGCGGTACCGACGTGATATTTACCGGCAACGGGGTAACGGGCAGACGCAGCGTCTGGGCAGGCGGTAGGGCCGGCCGGGTCACTGAGGCCACCCGGGCCGTGGGCAGCGCAAGCAGGGCCTGATCGGTAGTGGCAAGGACCGGTTCGGGCGTCACGAGTGTCGCTGTGCCTCCTCAATGGCAGCACGGATGCGGCCAAACGGTTCCACCAGCTCAATGCTGGCGGCCAGAGCCGCCAGTTGATCCTGCACCGTTTCCCACTGACCGGCGTCATCGCCATGCGGCTGAACGGTGAAGCCACCGACTCGCAGATCGCCGGGATCCCCCTCAGCGGGTTCCCCCGAACGGTCGCGGACCAACGCCACCGGGCTGGGGGCGTGCTGGCGGGCATGCAGCAGCGACTCCCGATCGGTCAGCACTGCCAGCGGCCTGACCGCCGTTGCTTTCAGCAGCGGTCCGCCAATCTGCTCCCCGTGCAACTGCCGCTTGAGGGTCGCGCCGTAGAGGATCTCCTGGGCCCGGGTCACCCGCACGGGTGCCGTACAGTGAAACTCCAGTGGCCGGCCCGACAGGTCGACCAGCAGATAGCCGCCGAAGGTGCCGGCCCCGGCTGCATCGCAGATCGTTAAGAAGCCAAACGCCTTTTCACTGGCTGAATCCGAACCGCTCGCCATAGAGTTTTTCCCAGAGTGACCGCGGTGCCGCCCGCCTCACTGGCATCGGTTCCCGCCGCATCCATCCATCGGGCAGACATCGATGACTCTTGAACCGCCGCGACGCCAGCCTGCCGAATTGCCTGCGGCGGTTCGATTTGTAGCGGTTGTGCCGGCTGCTTTTCCGGCAATTCCTTTCTCGGGAGGTCGATTGCCGGTACGATCAGGAGGACTGCCAGGGCCGACACCGGGCCTCGGTGGCTGAACGTGAAGATGGCTGCCGTTGCGGAATACGGCGACGAGCACCACGAACACGCTCTCCGCTCTTGGGAAATACCCAACGGGGGAGCGGGCAAGGAGTGGCTTGTCCCACGGTCAACGATCGCCGCCCCCAGGATCACCCATCAACCATGCCTGACCTGCCACCCCACTGCACCCAGATCGACATCACGTCAACCACTGAGAGCACCCCCACTGCTCTGCCGGCCGCCGCGGACGCCGGCAGCGGCGGTGAGGTGACGGCCCTGCTTCGCGAAATGCTGGCCGTCCAGAAAAGGTCCTGCGACATTCTTAGTGAGGTGCTCAAGCACGTTTCACTGCAACAGCGGCAGCGGGCAGCCGAACTCAAGGCCTGGCGGGAGAACAACCCCGCCGTGGCCCGCGCCTGCCGGCGAGCCGCCGAGGGCCTTTCACGGGTGCATACCGAATTTCTCACATCAATGGCTGAAGAAGCGGCCGAGAACGCCGAGGACTTCACCGACAGCGATTACGCGCTGGGGGAGTTCATCGACCGTTACGGCCCCCGATTAGCGCATTTCAACGGAGTCATGCAACTGCTCAGCCAACTCGCCATGCCTGAGGAAAAAAGCTCCGGTGGGTAGCCGGCTGCACCACTGCCGGCTACCACTTTTCGGGTGCCGTTCCTCCCCCCGCACTCTTTTCTGAGCCATCCCTGTAGGAGCCAATGTCGATGACGACCGAAACCGTAGCCGAAAAAACACCCGTCTTTGAACTGGCTGACGAGCAGCGCATTTCCCGTAGCCGGGAGCAACTCGATGCCCACACCGTCGAGATGGTGGCCTGGCATTTTCATCCTTCCACCGGTTCGCCGTTCTGGCTGGAATATGCCGAATCGCTCCCCTTCGATCCGCTCAAGGACATCCAGTGCTTCGACGATCTGAAGAAGTTTCCACCATTTGAGGACGAATGGCTGCGGGGTGGCCCAGTGACCCGCTGGATTCCCAAAGGCTTTGCCGGCCAGCCGGCCTATGTCTTTGAGACCGGTGGCACGACCGGCACGCCAAAGTCACGGGTTAACCTCCGCGACTTCCGCACCGACTACGAGGAATTTAGCGGGACTCTACCGGAGGAATTCTTTCCGAGGGGAGCCAACTGGCTGATGCTCGGTCCCTCGGGCCCCCGGCGGCTCCGGCTGTCGATTGAGCATCTGGCCCAGTACCGGGGCGGCATCTGCTTCTGCATCGACCTCGACCCGAGATGGGTGATCAAGCTGATCCAGAAGGGCTGGATGGAGCACCTCGAAGCCTACAAGCAGCACTGCATCGATCAGGCCATCACGATTCTCGAAGCGGGCCACGACATCCGCTGCATGTTCACGACGCCCAAGCTGCTTGAAGCCCTGGCACTCGCCCTGGAGAAAAAGGGGACCACCATCCGAGAGGTGGGCATCACCGGGATCTTCTCTGGTGGGACCGAGTTCACCCCGCAGTGGACCCGCTTTGCGGTCGAGGAACTGCTTGATGGGGCCTACATGACACCGACCTACGGCAACACGCTGATGGGGCTGGCAGCGTCGCGACCAGTTGTCCCCGCGGATGGCTACACCATCGCCTACTACGCCCCGCAGCCACGGGCAGTGATCGAACTGGTCGACTTCGACGATACCAACACTGTGGTTCCCTACGGCGGAACCGGCCGGGTGAAGCTCACCACGCTCACCCAGGAGACCTTCGTGCCGGGCTTCCTCGAACGGGACGAGGGCGAACGGGAACGGCCCTACGCGAAATATCCCTGGGATGGTGTCAGCGGCGTCCGGCCCTTCCACAAACTGGCTACCGCCACGACCGTCGGCGTCTACTGAGTGGCCGGGGAAGCGAACGAATACAATCACCACGAAAGCCTGATTTTTTGGTGTTTCGTAAAATGCACCGGGAATCGACATATGACAGGAAACGAGAAAAGGACTCATCATGCATCTCACCGCCTTTCGCTTCGGGAAGCCGTACGAGTCGCTCGAACGCAACCAACTGGTTCACTTTCTCACTGGTGAGCCGGTTGCTGAGGTCAGCCAGGTTGGCGGGGCGATCGTGGGCCGCGACCTCCGTAAGGCAGCCCAGGCCCGGCAGGCACTGTTGAGGTTCGATCCCGAGGAGATCGTTGAACGACTCCAGACCGCCGGCAACCTCTACGCCCTCGGTACGGTTGAGGTGGGCGGGGTACCGCAGTCCCCCGATGACTTTGTCCGGCACCAGTCGGCCACCACCGGCCTGCCGGAAAGCCTCTGCCGGGCCAACATGAAAAAAAACCTGTTCGTGCTCTCGAACATGGACCGGATGCTCGACGCCCTCTCCCGCGGTCTGCCACCCGAAATCCTTTGGAAGGGCTACGGGACCGAACACCGTGACGTCATCGTCAGCTACCAGGCCCAGTCGCCGGTGCTCGGGCTGGTGCTACCGAGCAACTCACCCGGCGTCCACACCCTTTGGCTGCCGGTACTGGCCCTCGGTGTCGGCCTGCTGCTCAAGCCCGGTGGCCAGGAGCCCTGGACCCCCTACCGCATGGCAGCGGCGATGATCGAGGCGGGCATCCCCGCCGAGGCAATCGGGCTCTACCCCGGTCCGACCGATGTCGGTTCGGCGATTCTGGCCGGCTGCGGCCGCAGCATGATCTTTGGTTCGGCCAAAACAGTTGAACAGTACCGGGGCAACCCAGCCGTCCAGGTGCATGGGCCCGGCTTCTCCAAGATTCTGCTCGGCGACGACTGTGTGGACCGCTGGGAGGACTACCTCGACGTCATGGTCGACAGCATCGCCGCCAACAGCGGACGTGGCTGTATCAACTGCTCGGCCATCTACGCCAGCCGTCACACCCGCGAAATCGCTGACGCCCTGGCCGAGCGGCTCGGGCCGCTGGAGGTCAAGCCACCGGATGATCCCGAGGCACAGTTGGCCGCCTTCACCATCCCCGGCGCGGCCAAGGCGATCTGGTCACAAATCGAGGGACTGCTTGATAAACCCGGTGTCTCCCACGCCACCGCGGCCCACGGCCCCCGCTTCGTCGAGGGCGAGCGGTGCGGCTGGCTGCGGCCGGTGATTGCCCACTGCAGTTCCCCCGACCCGGAAATCGCTCGAGCCGAATACATGTTTCCGTTCGCCAGCGTGGTCGAATGCCCGCAGGCGGCGATGCTCGATCGAATCGGCCCAACGCTGGTGGCCACGGCCATTACCGCCGATGATGGCTTCCGTCAGAGCCTGATCAATGCCACCCAGATCGACCGGCTCAACTTCGGCCCACTCCCCACGATCAAGCTCGACTGGCTGCAGCCCCACGAAGGCAACATCATCGACTTCCTCTACCGCTCACGGGCGCTTCAGTTGGCTGACCTCGGCGCGACGAATGGGAGTCCGCTGGCGGCCAGTGCAGCGGCGGGCAACTGAACCGATGGGCACGGACGTCGCGAAACCGACGACGCAAACAGCCTTCAGCTTTCGGGCAGCGACCAGGCTGATCGCCGGCCCCGGCACGATCGGGCAACTCGGGCCCATGGCAGCCGACATGGGCGGCAGCCGGGTGCTGGTCGTGAGCGACCCGGGCGTGATTGCGGCAGGGCACACCCGAACCGGACTGGAAACGCTGGCGGCGGCTGGCTGCGTTGCCGGAGTCTTCAGCGACTTCACCGAAAACCCGACCACCGCCCAGGTGGAGGCCGGCACTGCCTTCGCCCGCGATTTCCGGCCCGACCTCATTGTCGGCCTTGGGGGCGGCAGTTCAATGGACTGCGCGAAAGGCATCAACTTTCTGCTTGGCGGTGGCGGGCGGATGCAGGACTACCGAGGCCGCGGCACCGCACACCTGCCCCTGCTGCCGTCAATCGGCTGCCCGACCACGGCGGGCACCGGGAGCGAAACCCAGTCCTTCGCCCTGATCAGTGACGCCGAGACCGGCGAGAAGCTTGCCTGCGGCAACCCGGCCGCCGCTTTTCGCGTGGCGATCCTTGACCCGCTTCTGACCCTGACACAGCCACCACGGATCACGGCCCTGACCGGGATCGATGCCATCTCGCACGCTCTCGAGAGCCATGTCAGCACGGCGGCAACGCCGGCCTCAAAGCTCTTTTCCCGTGAGGCTTGGCGGCTGCTGGCCCGCCATCTGCCAAGGGTCCTCGACGACAGCAGTAATCTCGCTGCCCGCGGGGCGGTGCAGCTCGGGGCCGCCTGGGCGGGGCTGGCGATCGAAAACGCGATGCTCGGAGCGGCTCATGCCTTGGCCAATCCACTCACGGCGGGGCACAGTGTTGCCCACGGTCAGGCTGTCGGGCTGATGCTGCCGCATGTGGTGCGGTTCAACGCCGACGCGGCAGCCGAATGCTACGCCGAACTTGCTGCCATCAACGGCATTCCAGACCGCTCCGCCGCCGGCCTTGCTGATTGGCTCGATGAGTTGCTTGCCCGGGCCGGACTGGCCCGGGCATTGCCGGAGTGTATTGCCGCGAGCGGCTCGGCGGTCGACATCGATCGGCTGGCCACTGAGGCGGCCGGCCAATGGACCGGCAGCTTCAATCCGCGGCCTTGCACTGCCGCCGACTTCGGATCCCTCTACCGGCAGGTGATGCATTGATGCGGCATTGCCTGCACACCATCAGCCGGCGGCTGCTGGTCGTAACCGTGCTGCTGGGCTGGCTGGGCACGATCGCTGCCGCTGAACCGGCAGGGGAGGCTGCCGCCGGTCCCCTGGCGTGGCCGGTCTTTCGTGGCACACCTGCCGGAACCGGCCGCTCAAGGGTGACGCTGCGACTGCCGCTTAGGGAGCACTGGCAGCGGCATTTCGAGGGCCGTTCCTTCACTGCCACGCCGGTGATCGCCGCAGGCCGCGTCTACCTGGGCGATCTTGACGGTGGCTTTCTGGCCCTGTCACTCGACACGGGAAAAACCAGCTGGGAATTTCAATCGAACGACTCAGGCTTCCCGTCCGCCGCAGCCGTCTCCACCACCGATGCCCTTCCCCTCGTGGTCGTTGGTGATGATCTGGGCATCATTCGAGCGTTTGACCGCAGCAGTGGCAGACTCGTCTGGACCGCTGAAACCACCGGTGAGATCTCCGGCGGCCCGACCATCCTGGCCGACCGTGACCCCCCCATAGTGCTGGTCGGCTCGCAGGATGCCACGCTGCGGTGCCTGCGGGTCACCGACGGCCAGACCGTTTGGACCCATGAAATCGCTGATCAAATTCGCTGCTCACCGACCGTCGGCACCGGCCCCGACGGCGAGCGGGTATTTCTGGCCGGCTGTGACGGCCGGCTCCACATCATCGCCGTCGATACCGGAAAGGCGGTGGCCGAGGTGCCGCTGGGTGGGCCGACCGGCACGACACCGGCGGTGGCTGGATCAAAGGTCTTCTTCGGGACCGAAGGGGGGCGATTTTTCGCCATCGACTTCGTGAGTGGAAAAGTGGCCTGGGAGCACCAACCGGCGGCGAACGGGCTGGCCTATCGCTCAAGCGCTGCGGTCGCCGGCGGACTGGTCGTGGTCGGTTCCCGGGGGCGGGTGGTGGAGGCTTTTGCGGCGGATGACGGAAGTCGTCGCTGGCAGCGCCCCCTGCGGGGACGGGTGGATGCCTCTCCCGTCCTCATTTCAGCCGTGGATGAACGATTGAATGGGGGTGAGGCAACTCCGGTCGCAGTAGTTCCCGACACCGCCGGCCGCATCTCGATGCTGCGGCTGAGCGACGGCGAACCCTGCTGGGAATTCGATGCCGGCGGCAGCTTTGCCGGGTCGGCGGCGGTCGTTGCGGACCGGCTGGTCGTGGCCTCTGAAGACGGCACCGTCTGGTGCTTCCGCTCCGGGCCCGCCGGGGGAACTGGGAACTCTGGCAGATGAATGCCGGCCAGCCGGTGCCACCCGACAGTCTGTTCCCGCCGATGCCGATGAGCAAACGCAGTGTGGGGGTGTCAGACCGGCGAGAGGATTGAAAAATCCCCGTTATTTCGGGGGTTCCGAAAAAATTCCGCCTGGCGACAGAACCAGAACCCGGCCAGCCCCATATCATTTGATGCGCCCGTCAGCAGCGTCTCTTTCGAGCCGCACCGCCGCCGGGTGGAGGAGGAACAGCACCATGGCTCGAAAAGATGCACTTTTAAGCCTCCATGCCATTCTCGTCCGGCGGCGTGACGCGTTGCGTCGGGCCCTCGCCGGAGATTTGACCCTGCTGCGGGAGCTTCGCAGCGAGTCACCGGGGGATGTCATCGATGCGGCCGTTGACACCGCTCAGGACGAAATCAGTTCGCAGCTTGCGGAGGTTGAGGCCCGGGAGCTCGGCTCGATCGAGACCGCGCTTGAGCGGATGCGGGAAGGCTCGTACGGCACTTGCGAACTCTGTGGCGGCAAGATTCCGCTGGCTCGTCTCCAGGCACTGCCTTATGCCACCATGTGCATCGGCTGCCAGCGTGAACTGGAGGACGAGGGGGCACGCTTCTCAGCCGAATCTGGTCGAGTTGGCTCCTAACCCGCTCGGTCGTCGCCAATCGCTGAAAACCGCTCCGCCGTGTTCTCGGAGGTATACTTCCGGGTGGCAGCAGCATGAAGCGGAGAGGAAGGCAGGCCATGGCGGTGCGACGGACAACTAGCGAGCAGACCCGCCACGGCCGCTGGGCGGCCTGCCTCGTCCTCATCGTGGCCGGGACGACTTTCGCGGACGAACCGGGCACATCGCTACGACCGATTCAGCCAACGGCGGCAGGACGGGCCGAACGGATCGATCCCTTCAGCGGTAGCCGGCTTTCAGCCGATGAGCGGGAGCGGCTTTACGACGAGGTGGCCCAAAATGCTCGTGAGTTTGAGCGGCAGGGGGCCCAGTTGCGGAGGCTTTCCCTGCTGCTGCGGCCGGCTGTGGTGCATATTGATGCCCGCAAGACCAGCCGGCGGGGCCGGACGGCCCGGGAAGACGAGGAGGAGGCTGGCTCCGGTGTGATCACCCGGCTGGCCGGGCAAACCGTTGTCATCACCAACCGGCATGTCATCCACCGAGCCGAACTCGACAACATCACCATCCGGCTCGACAACGGCCGCGAGATTCAGCCGGCCCGCATCTGGACCGATGCCGATACCGACATCGGCGTGATGCTGCTGGAGGAGGCGGATCTGCCCACCGCCCGCCTGTCATCCCGCGACGGCGTCCAAATCGGTGACATGGTGCTGGCCATCGGCAGCCCCTTCGGCCTGGCCCACTCAGTGACCCTCGGCATCGTCTCGGCCAAGGGCCGCCGCGATCTCGATCTTGGCGAGGGGGGCATCCGCTTCCAGAACTTCATTCAGACCGATGCCGCCATCAACCCGGGAAACAGCGGCGGACCACTGGTCAACCTGCGGGGTGAGGTGGTCGGCCTCAACACCTGCATTGCCAGCAATTCTGGAGGCAACGAGGGAATCGGGTTCGCCATTCCGATTTCGATGGTGATGTTCGTTGCCAGACAACTGGTTGAGCAAGGGACGGTCTCCCGGGCTTATCTCGGCGTGGCCCTCGACAAGACCTTCTCGCTGGCGACCGCCCACCGGCTTGGCATGATCAGGCCGGTCGGCGCCCGCGTCACCGGCATCACCCCCGGTTCGCCGGCCGAAACCATCGGCCTGCAGCCCAACGATGTGATCCTTGAGTTCGGCGGCGAACCGATCGATGACGATGACCACTTGGTTAGCCTGGTCAGCATGACCCCGACCGACCAACGGGTCCGGCTGCGGGTCTTTCGCAACGGCCAGCCCCTGTCGTTGGAGGTCACCGTCGCTTCGCGTGACCAGTTCGAACAGCAATAACGCCGCCGTTTAGCTGTCCCTGGAAAAGCCCTCCATAGCTCCTGTCCGCGAATGCGGGCGATCGATCGACCGCTTCGACAACATTGGAAAATGCCGAGGATTATCGGTGTTGCCAATCGCCACATCCCGCGGCGGCAGCCTATTTTGACAGGCTGCTAGCCGTGCGACACCTCCGCAAGCCGCTCAAGGGTTGTCGCCGCGGTCCCCGCATCGATTACCTGCTCTGCCAGCAGTCTGGCTGCCGGCAGATCGGCCGCCCGGCCCGCCGCCCAGAGGACGGCCGCCGCATTGAGCACCACGATGTCACGGCAGGGCCCCGAGACACCAGCCAGCACTGCCTTGATCCGTTCGGCACTGCCGGCAGCATCGATAACAAGAAGTTCTTGACGGGCCGACTCCGGTGCTGTCGCCAGGCCGAAGTCCTCGGGTGTCCACCGCCGCTTCACCAGCCCGGCAGGTGTCACCTCGATCACCTGGGTGGCCGTGAACAGCCCGACTTCGTCGACGCCATCCTCGGCGGAGACAATCAGGGCCCGAGCCAATCCGATCAGGCGGGCCGCCTCGGCCAGCGGCAGCTCAGCCCCCGGCCTGCCCACCCCAATCACCTGCACCGTGGCAGCCGCCGGATTACAGAGCGGGCCGACCAGATTAAAAACGGTTGGCCGGCCGATGCGGCGTCTCAAGGGTCCGAGGGTCGCCATCGCCGGGTGATGGGCGGGGGCAAAACAGAAGCAGATCCCGGCCTGCTCGAGGCACGCCCGGGTGACCTCAAGCGGGGCGTCGACCCGCACCCCGAGTTCCTCGAGCACATCTGCCGAGCCGGTTTTACTCGAAACAGCCCGATTTCCATGCTTGGCAACCGGCACACCGGTGGCGGCAACCACCAAAGCGGCTGCGGTGGAAATATTGAAACTGCCCGAGCCGTCCCCACCGGTTCCGCAGGTATCGACCACCGGACCAGCCGCCGCAGCCTCCAGCGGCCGCATCCGGCAGCGGAGGGCGTCGGCCACGCCCGCGACCTCGGCTGCCACCGGCAGGCGGTCGGCCGACCTGGTCAGCCAGTCGGCAAAGGCATCCGGCTGGAGCCCGCCGTCGAGAACGGCGTCGACCAACCGGGCAATTTCAGCCCGCGAGAGTGTCTCGCCCGCCGCCTCGGCCGCATCAGCCCGGGCGAGCAACTCAGTGGCCTGATCGGGATGCATTGTGGTTCTCGAAGTGGGCAGTGGAAACTCTTCAGCCGTCATGACTCATTTGCTCAGCCTTGAGACAGGTGATGAGGGACCATGATACGAGAACCGTACGGACTCGCCCCCAGTCATCCGTCACTTTTCTTCAGCCTTCCTGTTTCCGGGCTGAAGGGATAGCGTTACGATTCGCCCATGCCGCGCAAGGTGATTATCGACGTTGACCCGGGCATCGACGATGCCGTGGCAATTTTGGTTGCGCTGTTCGATCCCCGCCTGGAGGTACTGGCGGTCACGGCAACCGGCGGAAACGTGGCGGCAGAACAGGCCTCGACCAATCTCCAGGCTCTGGTCACCTACCTCGACCCGCCGCGGTTGCCCCGGATCGGTATCGCCCCGGGGAATGGCGTCCTGCCCGAGCGATCCTTCAGCATGCACGGGCAGGACGGTCTGGGAGGCATCAACCTGCCAACCGTTTCGCTCCACGGCAGCCATCCGGCCGAAAAGGTGATCTGGGAGACAATCAAGGCCCACCCCCGGCAGGTCACGATCCTTAGTCTCGGTCCGCTGACAAACCTGTCCCGGCTCCTCCGTCGCGACCCGGCCATCCTTGAACTCATCGGAGACGTGCTCATCTGCGGCGGCACCCTCCATGCCGGCGGCGGGGCAACGCCGGCAGCCGACTTCAACTTCTATTGCGACCCTCTGGCGGCCCGGCACGTCATCCGCGAGCCCTGCCACAAGACGCTGATGCCGCTCGAGACAAGCTCCCAGGTCGTGTTTGGCTTCGAGATGCTCGACCAGCTGCCCGACGCTTTCTCCCGAGCTGGTCGGATCCTCCGGCGGATGCTCCCCCATGCCTTCCGCGCGCATCGCCAGCTGCTCGGCAGCGAGGGAATCCACCTGCATGACGTTGTCTCGCTGGTCGCGCTGACCAACCCAGAACTCTTCCGGCGTCAGACCGTCGCCGCCGATGTCGAAACCAGCGGCGAACTGACCTCCGGTATGCTGGTGATCGACCGGCGGCAGGTCCGGGAATGGAAGCCCAACCTGGATGTCCTCGTCGGCTGCGACGTTGCCGCAGTCAAAGACTGCATTCTGCGGGGCCTCACCACCGCTGCCGAGGCCACCTGATTTTCCGAATCGACTTCAGCTCAGCGGCACTGCCAAGCCGTCGCAGGCCAGGTCCATTCCCGGCGGCAGGCCGCCGGCAACCTCAGCATGATCGACCTCGTGCGACATGTGAACAAACAGTGTCCGCCGGGCAGCCACCCGGCGGGCGATGGCAATCGCCTCAGTGATTGAAAAATGGGTTGGGTGGCGGGAGGCCCGCAGGCAGTCGAGCACCAGCAGATCAAGGCCCTCCAGCAGCGGCCAGGTCGCCTCCGGAATCTCATTGGTGTCGGTGCAGTAGGCCACCTTCCCGAACCGAAAGCCGAGCACGTCAAAGATGCCATGCCGCAGCCGCAGGGGGGTGATGGTCGTGCCCAGCAGTTCAAAGGGCGTCGTACCGATTTCGTGGAGGGTCAGCTTCGGCAGTCCGCCACCGGGTGAGCTGGGGGCCTCGAAGGCATAATCGAAAGCCCGGCGGATGCGGGCCTCGACTCGCGACTCGCAATAGACCGGCAACGGCCCACCCCGCTGAAAACAGATCGGGCGGATGTCGTCGAGTCCGTAGACATGGTCGACATGATCGTGCGTGTAGAGGATCGCATCCACCGTGCCGATACCCTCCCGCAACAGCTGCATCCGCAGGTCGGGCGTGGTGTCAATCAGCAGCGTACCGGCCGGCAGTCCCAGCACGACACTCGTCCGGCTGCGGTGGTTGCGGGGATCACCACTCGTGCAGACTTTGCAGCCGCAGCCGACCACCGGCACCCCGACACTCGTGCCGGTGCCCAGAAAAAGCAGTTGTCCGCGGAGCTCACGCGGTGGGACGGTGACGAAGGAGGAGGGTGGCATGAAGCGGGAACGTGTCGGGGCTGGTGGTGCTCGTCTGCATCGTACCTGAGATCGGCTCGATCGATGCCGGTGACAGCCGTCACGGCTGGAGCACGATACTCCAGCCCCCTGGCTTCACCGTCGGAGTGATCCCGTCGGCCGGCCGTGTGCTGGCCACCGCTTCCCGCAGCATGTTCACGAGCTTTGCCTGCGTCTCGGCATGGGCCGGAGCGTCGGTCAGATTGGTCAATTCACCCGGGTCGGCCTCGTGGTCGTAAAGCTCTCTCCCGGCCCGGCCCTCGTCCCATTCCGTGTACCGCCAGCGGGGCGTCCGCAGCGAGTAGCCGAAAAACTGTCCACCCTTGCCGCGACGGACCACCTGCGTCAGGGCCCAGTTGCGGCCCGGCTGCCGGGGATCGGCCAGCAGCGGCACCAGGCTCTGGCCCTGCAGATTCTCCGGGGCCGTGACGCCGCAGAGTTCGGCCAGCGTGGGGAACAAATCGACCTGCGAGACGGGCGCGACGGCCACGCTGGCCGGCCGGGATGTGCCTGGGGCCACGACCAGCAGCGGCACCCGGGCGCTCTCTTCGAACAGGCTCTGTTTTTGCCAGAGCCCATGCTCGCCCATGTGATAGCCATGGTCGCTGGTGAAAACGATCACCGTCTTGTCGGCGAGGCCGAGGCGGTCGAGGGTATCGATCACCCGACCGACCTGGGCATCCATGAAACTGATGCTGGCGTTGTAGGCCTGCCGACACTGGCGGCGGAGTTCGTCGGTAAGCTTGTCCTGCTCCTTCTTGTAGCTGCCGAGGGCCGCCGCGGGCAGATCGGCCTGGTCCTCCGCCACCCCCGTGACCACCGGCATCTGCTCAACCGGGTGCCAGCCGAAGTAGGGTTCCTGCGGCGCCACGTAGGGCGTGTGCGGCCGGAAGAAGCCGACCGCCAGGAAAAATGGCCGCGAGCGGTCCTTCGCGCACCGCTCGAGCACCCACTCGGCGTCAGCCGCCATCATCCCATCCGTATGGAACTCGTCAGCTTTAGGGGAAGCGTGCCAACTGAGGGTGCCGCCGAACTTCCCCGGCGAGAGCGTGAATATCTCCGGCTCTTCCTCCAGCCGGTCGACCCCGGCCGGGTTCAGCTCAAGCTCCCAGGAGGCGGGGTCGTCGTGCCCGTTGGTCCCGACACTCCGGGGAACGTTGTAGTGATAGAGTTTGCCGATCCGGGCGGCAAAGTAGCCCGCCTGCCGAAAGGCCTGGGGCAGGCTTATCTGACCGGGAATCGCCTGCCGGAAGATCTCCGCGTTTGCCATGATACCGGTGGCGTTCGGGTAGAGCCCGGTCAGGAATGAATTCCGGCTCGGCCCGCAGAGCGGAAAGGTGCAATAGGCCCGCTCAAAGCGGACGCCTCGGGCCGCCAGCCGGTCGAGATGCGGCGTGCGGGCGAGCTGGTCGCCGTAACAGCCGACCATGTTGTTGAGGTCGTCGGAAACGATGAACAGGACATTGAACCGGTCCTCTGACGGGGCTGCGGCCAGCCCCCCTGCCCACCCCGCCCAGAAGGCGATCCCTAGCACAACGAGTCTATTTCCCAGCATATTATTTCCCTTCCTGCGGTGGGTGATGGATGGCTCCCGGCCAGGCTGAAACTCGCCCAGGATCAGGACCCCGACCGCGAGTCACCTTGACCCTGTGCCGACCCCACGGCGAGAATCCGTTATAAGGTTCTCAAGAAGCCGGTCGCAAACGGGCCCCGCTGCCAGCATGTGCGGCCTTCGGCCGGCAGCTGGCGAAAACGGGAGGTCGGCCTCCCGTAGCGTAGCCATTTTGCTCCCCCAACACCGCCACCATGGAACAACTGGAACGTATCTGGGACGCCGTCAGCAACTTTGCGACGGCTCTCACCAGCCGCGTCGAACGGTTCATCACCGGGCTGTTCGGCTCGTCGAATGCCCGCTACCTGAAGCGGCTGGAGGCGAAGATCGAGGCGATCAACTCCCTCGAGCCCCGCTACCAGGCGATGACCGACGCCGAACTGCGGGCCCAGACGCTTGAGTTCAAGCGACGACTGGAGGCGGGCGAAACGGTCGATGACCTGCTGGTCGAGGCTTTCGCCGTCTGCCGCGCGGCTGGCCAGCGGTTCCTCGGCATGCGTCACTATGACGTCCAACTGATCGGCGGCATGGTGCTTCACTCCGGAGCGATCGCCGAGATGATCACCGGCGAGGGCAAGACACTGGTGGCGACACTGCCCGCCTACCTCAATGCCCTCGAAGGCAAGGGGGTGCATGTCATCACGGTCAACGACTATCTGGCCCGTCGCGACATGGAATGGATGGGGCCGCTCTACATCGGGCTCGGGCTCACGGTCGGTGCCATCCAGTCAGGCATGGAGTCGGACGAGCGGCAGCGGGCCTACGCCTGCGACATCACCTACGGCACCAACAACGAGTTTGGGTTCGACTATCTCCGCGACAACATGCGGATGGCCGCCCGCGGCGACGACCGGTTTGCCAAGCAGCAGCAGCAGTCACAGGGCCGGCTGCACTACGCGATTGTCGACGAGGTCGACAACATCCTGATCGATGAGGCCCGGACGCCGCTGATCATCTCCGGGCCGGCCCACGACGACGTCACCAAATACGCTCGGGCCGACAAGGTCGCCCGGCAGCTGAAGGCGGACGAACACTTCGAGGTGCAGGAGAAGGAACACACCGTCAACCTGACCGAGGCGGGCGTGCGGCAGGCCGAAAAGCTAGCCGGCGTCGAAAGCTTTTACACCGCCGGCAACATGGAGTGGCCCCACCTGATCGACAACGCGCTGAAGGCCCATCATCTTTACAAGCGGGACGTCAACTACGTCGTCCAGCAGGGCGAGGTGGTGATCGTCGACGAGTTCACAGGCCGACTGATGCCGGGCCGGCAATGGTCCGACGGGCTCCATCAGGCGGTCGAGGCGAAGGAGGGAGTGCGGATCAAGGAAGAGTCACAGACCCTCGCCACCGTCACCCTCCAGAACTTCTTCAAACTCTACGACAAGCTCGGTGGCATGACCGGCACGGCGATGACCGAAGCCAACGAATTCTGGAAGATCTACAAGCTCGACGTCATCGCCATCCCACCGAACCGGACCCTGCAGCGGATCAACCACCCCGACGTCATCTTCCGCACCGAGCGGGAGAAATGGATCGCAGTGGCCGACGAAATCGAACGGATCAACCGCTGGGACACGCTCAGCCTAGCCGACGGCAGTTGGAAGATCGGCAGGATCGTCAACGAGTCAGATGCTGGCTATGAGCTGCAACTGAAAGGCGAGAAGAAGACCGAGGTTGTTCCCGCCGAAAAGGTAAAAGAGATTCAGCGGCGGGGTCTGCCGGTCCTTGTCGGTACCGTCTCAATCGAGAAGAGCGAACGGCTCGCCGCCCTGCTCGACAAACGCGGGGTCGAGCATCAGGTGCTCAATGCCAAGCAACACCAGCGGGAGGCCGACATCGTTGCCCAGGCCGGTCGGCTGGGGGCAGTGACAATCGCCACCAACATGGCCGGCCGCGGCACCGACATCATCCTGGGCGGCAATGCCGAGACCATGGCCTGGGCCACGCTCCAGCACACCTACCCGACCAGGCTCGATGTGCCCAAGGACGAGTGGGACAGCCTGATCAATGAGATCTCCACCCGCGAAAACATGAAGCCCGAGGGGGACAAGGTCCGCGAAATGGGCGGCCTCCAGATCGTCGGTACCGAACGGCACGAGTCACGGCGGATCGACCTGCAACTGCGGGGCCGCTGCGGCCGGCAGGGCGACCCCGGCAGCAGTCGCTTCTACCTGTCGCTCGAAGACGACCTGATGCGGATCTTCGCCGGCGAATGGGTCAAGAACGTCCTGACAAGGCTGGGCATGCAGGACGGCGAGGCGATCGAAAGCCGGATGGTCACCCGCCGGGTCGAGGCGGCCCAGAAGAAGGTTGAGGAACGGAACTTCGAGGTCCGCAAGAATCTGCTCGAATACGACGAGGTGATGGACGAGCAGCGGAAGCGGGTCTACGGCTTCCGCCAGCAGATTCTCGAGGGGCGTCCCGCTGACGATGAGCAGGCAGAGGACCGCGACAGCCAATGCCGTGAACTGATTCTCGAGATGGTCGACCGCCAGATCGACCAGCACATCAGCAGCTTTCTCGACCGCGACTATGGGGCCCAGACGTTTGCCGGCTGGGCGTCGTCGCAGCTGGCCTGTGAGCTCGAGGCGGCCGACTTCCGCGGGCTCAGCCCCGAGGAAGCGGTCCGGCTGGCCCACGAACAGGCCACCCGTCGGGCGGAGGCCCAGATCTTCGAAGCGGTCGAGGAAAACCTGCCGGTAACCGAGGACGAGATTGAATGGAACTGGGCGGCCCTGGCCAGTTTTGCCAACGCCCGCTGGAAACTCTCGGTCAACGACCGGGATCTCAAGCGGGTGGGCAGAGGGGATGTCGCGGAGTGGCTCCAGCAACGGGCGGCGGAGGCGGTCGAAAAGGCCGACCTCACCGAAGGCGAACGCTTTCTTGCCCCCGACTTCGGCCTCCGCTCAGCCCGGGCCTGGACCGACTGGCGATTCGGCATCGAACTCACGGACAACGATCTGGCCGCGATCTCTGCGGCCGATCCCGATCCAGAGGCCTTCAAGGCGATCGTCCGCGAGAAGGCCCAGTCTGCCTATCGGCAACGGGAAATCGAATATCCGGTGCTGGTCGGCCTGGCCCACTTTGCCGGCAAGCAGCCCGACGGATCGAGGCGGCTCGACCGCGAGGGGCTGCTGGCCTGGGCCCGGGACCGGTTCGACCCGGAACTGGACGAAGCTGCGGTCGCCCCCGCCGACCTCGATACCCTCAAGCAAACCCTGATGGCAGCCAGTGCCCGACGGCATGGCCAGGCCGCTGCCCCCCGGGATGAGATGCAGCGAATGGAGCGGGCGGTGCTCCTCCAGATTCTTGACAATGCCTGGAAGGACCACCTGCTGGCGATGGATCATCTCCGCAGCAGTGTCGGCCTGCGGGGCTACGCCCAGGTCGACCCCAAGGTCGAATACAAACGCGAGGGCATGCGGACCTTTGACCTGATGTGGCGGGGCATCGACGAACGGGTGGTCGATATCGTCTACCGGATTGAACAGGTTGAAGACGATGCCCTGCGGAGCACCTGGCAGGAAACGGCGGCGATTCACGAAGACTCGCTCGCGGCGGCTAGCCTGGAAGGGCTCGACTCATCGGCCGCCGACCGTGGCGATTCCGGACCGGTTCAGCCGATCCGCAACGTCGGCCAAAAGGTGGGCCGCAACGATCCCTGCCCCTGCGGCAGCGGCAAAAAATACAAGAACTGCTGCGCCCGTTCGACCAGCGTGCCGACGGGGTGAGTGGTGGTCTCACTGGCCCTCGATCTCGCCTACCTCGTCGTGGCCGTCATCGCCCTGCCCTGGGTGCTCTGGCGGAGACTGGCTGGTGGCCGGCCGATCGCCGCGCCGCTGGCGAGGTTCATGGGCCGGGTCGAAATCGCCCCCCGTCCTGCTGCAAGCCGCCGGGTCTGGCTGCATGGTGTCAGCGTCGGCGAGGTGCAGCTGCTTGCCACAGTAGCGGCGGAGTTGAAACGGCAGGCCGAGGAGGCCGGCCGACAGATCGACTGCGTCATTTCCAGTTCGACCACAACGGGCCTTGCCCTGGCTGACCGCCGCTTCGGCAGGGACCGCACCTTCCCCTGCCCGCTTGACTTCAGCTGGGCGGTCCGTCGTGTCCTGCGGCGGGTCGAGCCCGACCTGCTGGTGCTTGGCGAGCTTGAACTCTGGCCCAACCTGCTGGCAGCGGCGGCGAGCCGGGGCGTGCCGGTCGCCATCGTCAATGGGCGGATGAGCCCGCGGAGTTTTCGCGGCTTCTCCCGGGTCCGGCCGTTGGCCGCCGCCATGCTCAGCCGCGTGCGGCTCGTCCTGGCCCGTTCGCAGGAGGATGCACAGCGGTTCACCGCCCTCGGGGCTCCGACGGTACAGGCAGTCGGCTCGCTCAAGTTCGATGGCGTGAGCGGTGACCGAGAGGCCGAGCCGGTATGTCGGCTGCGGCAACTGGCGGGCCTTGGGCCGCCAACCCCGGTGCTCCTGGCCGGCAGCACGCAAGAGCCGGAGGAAGCCCTCGCGGTTGCCACCTTGGTGGCGTTGCGGCCCCGGCACCCTGCCCTGCGGCTGGTTCTCGTCCCGCGGCATGCCGAGCGGGCCGGAACCCTCGCCAGTTGGCTGAACGAGCGGCTGCGGCAGCCGGATGCTGAAGGCCTTCGCTGGGACCGCCGCAGCCAACGTGCCGAGGAAGCTCAGCCCGAACCGCCAGCCGACATTCTGCTGGTCGATGTCACTGGCGAACTGGCCGCCTGGTGGGGGGTCGCCACCGTCGCCTTCGTCGGCGGCAGCCTCGACGGCGTCCGCGGGGGGCAGAACATGCTCGAACCGGCTGCCTACGCCGCCGCCGTCTGCTTTGGCCCCCACACCCGCAATTTCCGCAGCGAGGTGGCCGAACTGCTCGCCGCCAATGCCGCCCAGGTAGTCAGCGATGGTGAATCCCTGACCGCCTTCGTCGGCCACTGCCTCGATGACCCGAGCTTTGCCGCCGGCATGGGGGAGCGGGCCCGCCGCGTGATCGACGCCAATCGTGGTGCGACGGCCACCACGGTCAGCCACCTGCTCCGGCTGCTTCCGGGCGATTCGCCACTGCCGGTTGCCGGCGGCGGACAAAATCCCGATACTGGGGCCTCGTGAGCGTGGCGGTGATGGCTGGTTCGCTCGTCAGACAGACTTTTCTTTTTTCGCACGAGGCATCGAACGTGGCGCACGGCAAATATCTCTTCACCAGCGAATCGGTCAGCATGGGACACCCGGACAAACTGGCCGACCAGATCTCTGATGGCATCCTCGACGCCTATTTGGCACAAGATCCGAACAGCCGCGTTGCCTGTGAGACCCTTGTCACCACCGGCCTGGCCGTGATTGCCGGTGAGATCAGCTCCCGGGGCACGATCGATTACCAACAGGTCGTCCGCGACGTGATCCGTGAAATCGGCTACACCGATGACGAGATGGGCATCGCTGCCGACACCTGCTCGGTCCTGGTTGCTGTCGGCAAGCAGAGCGGTGACATCGCCATGGGAGTCAACGAGGACGAGTCCAAGGGCAAGGACATTGGTGCCGGTGACCAGGGCCTGATGTTTGGTTATGCCTGCACCGACACCCCGGAACTGATGCCGCTGCCGATCGCCCTGTCGCACCGGATCCTCAACCGGCTCGCCGATGCCCGGCTCAAGGGTGATGTCGACTGGCTGCGGCCTGACTCGAAGAGCCAGGTCACGGTCGAATACGACGGTGACAAGCCGGTGCGGATCGACACGATCGTTGTTTCGACCCAGCACGCCCCGCATGTCAGCAATGAGGAGATTCAGCAGTACGTCATCGAAAAGATCATCAAGCCAGAACTTCCTACCGACCTCGACACCAGCAGCATCACCTACCACATCAATCCCACCGGCCGGTTTGTGGTGGGTGGTCCTCACGGTGATGCCGGCCTGACGGGTCGTAAGATCATTGTCGACACCTACGGCGGCTGGGGCCGTCACGGTGGCGGCGCCTTCTCGGGCAAGGACCCGACCAAAGTCGACCGCAGTGCCGCCTACATGGCCCGCTATGTCGCCAAGAACATCGTGGCGGCTGGCCTGGCCGACCGCTGTGAGGTGCAACTGGCATACGCCATCGGCGTCACTGAGCCGGTCAGCGTGCATGTCGACACCGCCGGGAGCGGGAAGGTCGAGGATGACCGTCTTTGCGAACTGATCCGGGAAACTTTCCCCCTGACGCCCCGGGGGATCATCGAACACCTTGACCTGAGACGGCCCATCTTCCGCCGAACGGCGGCGGGCGGCCACTTCGGCCGGGATGAATTTCCCTGGGAAAAGACCGACAAGGCTGCGGCGCTTGCCGATGCGGCCGGAGCGACTGCCGCGGCAGGCTGACGACTGGGGCGGGTATGACCGCAGCCGGTTCCCCACACCACTCCGCGGAAAACGATGGCAGCGGCTGTTTCGCAAACCGTAGTGGCTGAGGCAATAGCCGGCCGCCGGCATGCCACGGCTGACCTCGGCCAGTTGGCCACGACGCTGGCTCGCTGGCTTGGCGTGGGCATGTTGCTGCTGGCGGCTGTCATCGTCGTCAGTCGGAGGCTGGCTGGCGGTCTGAGCGGCCCCCCGTCGCCCATTGCTCTGATCGCCGTAACGGTGGCTGGAGCAGGTCTCGTCCACCTGGTCGATCGGGCGGGTCGAGGATCGCGGCTGGCTGGCTGTGGGCTTGTCGGCTGGCTGGCCCGTGGCTGCCTCCTGGTGACCCTCGCCGCGGTTGGCCTGTTCTGGTCGCATGTGCCGATGGCGGCCTTCACGGCCGTGATCATGCTGAGCACCGGCATCGGCCTGGCAGCCCCAGCCGGCTGGCGGCCACGGCTACCCGGCTGGGGATTCAGCCTGCCGCCACTGCCACGTTGGCCCGCGACAACCCGCCGCGTCACTCCCCTGGAGCCGACCGCTACTCCGGCTTCGTCGACTGGGCCCCCGAGACCACACGCGCTTGCTGGCCACCTCGTGCAATGGCAGGAGCGGTATTTGCTGGCCGACGGCCGAGAGCGGCTCCGCGGCCGCCTGGTGGTGACGCTGGCCGCTGAAAGCCGTCTGGCCACCGGTCACATCGGCTTCTGTCCGCCATTCTCCGCCATTCCTGACGCGACGGTCACAACCGACTACGATGCGCTGGAAGTGGTGGTTGATGCGGCCGAAGTGCTTCCCTGGGGAATCCGGGTGGAGTGCCGCGTGGAGGATCCGGCGGACGAACCGGTGGCCATCCCGATCGATGTTGACGTCAGCCTACCAGCCGCCCCGCCCCTTTCCGACCTGCCACCCCAGACTGACTGACCGATGGCACGCTGGCCCGAACACGCCTGGACGACGCTTTTCACCTACGGGCTGATCTTCATCGGCTTCCCCCTGCTCTGCTTCCTGCTCTGGCTCTGGGTCCGCGGCGGGTGAATCAACGAGTGAGCCTTTCCCTGCTGAACTAACCGTATGCCACCTTCTCCAAATTCCACGATTCAGACCCTGGCTGCCGAGGCCGGTCAGCCGCAACTGCTTGCCTTTTGGGAGCGGCTGGATGATGCGAGCCGCGGCCGGCTCGAGGCGCAACTGCGTGGCTTTGACTGGCAGCAGATTGCCGCCTGCCAGCAGCTTGCAGCCAGCCGCGGGGCCGCTGCCGGCCCAGCCCCGACGCTCGACCTGAGCGGCGCTTGGACGCCTCCCTGCCATCCGTTGAACAGTGGCGAACAGCAGGTGATTGAGGCTGGCAAAGAGGCACTGGCTGCAGGCAGCATCGGCGGGATTCTCGTGGCTGGAGGCCAGGGAACCAGGCTTGGCTTCAAAGGTCCCAAAGGAACCTTTCCGGTCGGCCCCGTCTCGCAGGCGACCCTGTTTGAGCTCCTGCTCGGCACGCTCCGGGCTGTGAAACGGCGGTATGGCCACCGGGTGCCGCTGGCAATCATGACCAGCACCGCCACCGACGCGGCCACACGCGAGTTTCTTGACCGGCACAATTTCTGCGGGCTCGACCCTGAACAGGTGCTGCTGTTCCAGCAGGGAACCCTCCCGGCAGTGGACGCTGCAACCGGGCAGCTGCTGCTCGATGCCCCCGACCATGTCGCCGTCGCCCCCGACGGGCATGGCGGCATGCTCGGCGGGTTGGCCGCCAGTGGCGGCCTCGAGTGGTTCGCCAGCCTGGGCGTTGAGACTGTTGTCAGCTTTCAGGTCGACAACCCACTGGCGCGGCCGTTCGACCCGGAGTTTCTTGGTCGGCATCGGTTGACGGCAGCCAGTTTCTCCACTCAGGTGATCCGGAAGACCGACCCGGCCGAACGGGTCGGTGTGGTGGCGGAGCAGGACGGCGTCACCCGGGTGATCGAATACAGCGACCTGCCGGACGACCTCGCTGCCGAGCGGCTCGCCAACGGGCAGCTGCGGTTTCATGCCGGCAGCATCGCCATCCACGCCTTCGACCGCGGGTTCCTTGAGCGGGCTGCCACCGATGCCGACAGCCTGCCGCTGCATCTGGCCCACAAGCAGGTGCCCTGCCTCGATCCCAGTGGCCGACTAGAACAGCCGAAGTCGCCCAACGCCTTCAAGTTCGAGCGGTTCATCTTCGACCTGATGCCACTGGCCGAACGGGTGACAGTGGTTGAGGTCGCAGCGGCAGAGGGGTTTGCACCGCTCAAGAACCCGAGCGGCACGGCCAGCGATTCACCTGAAACGGTCCGTCAAGCCATGGTGGCCTACGCCCGGCGACACCTGGCTGCCGCGGGCATCGCCGTAGCCGACGGCATTGACGTCGAACTCGACACCGCCAGCATCCTCGATGACGATGACCTCCGCCAACTCGCCGCCGCCGGCAGCCTACCGGGCAATCGGATCGACCACCCCCAGGTCGTCCGGGCCGGCTGAGCATTTTTTCAGAATCTGCTACAACCCGCGGAGCGATCAGGCATTTCTGGCTCCTGCGGAACCCTCCCATGCTGCATGCAATCGTGATGGCCGGCGGCTCCGGCACCAGGTTCTGGCCTTCCAGCCGGGCTGCGCTCCCGAAGCAACTTTTGCCACTGGCCGGCAGCAGCACGCTGCTCCAAGACACCGTCGGCCGGCTGGCCGGACTCGTTCCCCCGGAGCGAACCCTGGTGGTGACCAATGCCCGGCTCACCGAAACGGTCCACCAGCAGCTACCGGAATTGCCGTCGGAGGCGGTGGTGGGCGAACCCTGTAAACGCGACACCGCCCCCTGTATCGGCCTCGCAGCCCTGCTGGTGCTTGCACATGACCCTGAGGCAACGATGGCGGTGATGCCGAGTGATCATGTGATCGAACCGGCCGCCGGCTTCCGGGCCGCGCTCGAACAGGCAGCAGCATTGGTCGATGCCGCCCCCGGGCGGCTGGTCACCTTCGGGATCCGACCGACGTCGCCCTCGCCTAGCTACGGCTACATCCAGCAAGGCGAACCACTGCCGATCAGGGACGGTCAGGCACCCGCCCACCGGGTGGCAGAATTCCGGGAAAAGCCACCCGTCGAGGTGGCCCGCGAGTATGTCGCCGCCGGCAATTATCTCTGGAATGCCGGCATTTTTGTCTGGCGGGCCGCCACAATCATCAAGGCGCTGGCGGCGCATCAGCCCGAGTGCCTCGCCCGCCTCCGGACGATTGCCGCCGCCTGGGAAACCACGGACCGCGACCAGGTCTTTGCCACGGAGTTTGCCGCCATCAAGGGCGTCTCGATCGATTATGCCGTGCTTGAACATGCCGACGACGTGGCGGTAATCGAGGCACCATTCGGCTGGGACGATCTCGGGGGCTGGTCGGCCGTGGCCAGGCAGCGGGGCGGCGATGCCGCGGGCAACACCGTCGTCGGCCGCCACCTCGGCCTTGAGTCGAGCCGCCTGATCGTCCACACCAGCGAGGCGCACCTCGTCGTCACGCTCGGCCTCGAGGATATGCTGGTGGTACACACCGATGACGCGACGCTGGTGGCCCATCGCAGCCGCGAGGAACAGGTTCGCAAGGTGGTCACCGAACTGGAAAGCCGCGGATGGCACGACTATCTCTAAGACCCCGGCAGGTGCGATCCCGTGCCGGACGATGGCTGCTGTTTTTTTTCGCTCCGGGCCTGATCGCTGCCCGCGTTGAGACTGCCGAGATCACTGCCGACCAGGCGGGACCGGCCAACGCCACCTGGATCGACGGCCTGTTCAACGGTGTGCGGGCGGCGGCGGAGGGCCTGGAGTGGTCGGATCAGCGGGTTGTCGGCGACTGGCGGGTGCAGCGGCGGGTTGGTGATGAGGCAGATGAGAGCCGCATCCTCGATCCCGACAATCGGGTAATCGAAGCGGGCAACCTGCAGGCATGCATTGCCCGATTCAACCAACTTGAACAAGGGGGTCAGATTCCGGTGGTCGCCGGCGAAGCGGTCTTCGTGCTGCACGGCCTCGGGGAAAACCGGCAGGCCATGCAGCCACTCGTGGAGCACCTGCGAACCGGCCTCGACGCGACCGTGATGACCTTTGGCTATGCGAGCCCCCGCGCCGGCCTGGCCGTCCATGCCGGCTCGCTCGCCCAGGTGCTGGCCGGCCTGCCGCAGGTGACCGGCGTCAGCTTTGTCGGCCACAGCATGGGCAACCTGGTCGTGCGGCGATGGCTGGGCATGGCTGACCCCGACATCGCCAAGCGGATTCGCCGGATGGTGATGCTCGGGCCGCCAAACCAGGGGTCGGATCTCGCCCGGCTGGCAGCCGGGAACAGCCTGTTGACCGCCCTGGCCGCGGGCGCCGGCCGGGAACTCGTCCTGCACTGGGAAACGATCGCCCGCCAACTCCAAACGCCGGAGTTTGAATATGGCATCATCGCCGGCGGCAAGGGAGACGATCGCGGTTACACGGTGCTGCTTGAGGGCGATGATGATGCCGTGGTGCGGGTTGCCGAGACCCGACTCGAGGGGGCTGATGATTTTCTGGTACTGCCGGTGCGGCATTCGCGGATGATGCGGCATCCCGATGTCCAGGCCGCCACCCTCCATTTTCTCCGCGAAGGTCGCTTCGCTGGTCAGGCGGAGGCCGGAGGTGACCCGCTCGAATGACGGATGAACTGCCGCCGGGCCGGCTGGCGGGTATCGACTATGGCCGCCGGCGGATCGGGGTCGCCATCTGTGACGCTGAGCGATTGATCGCCAGCCCGTTGGATGTTCACGAGACATCGGGGGACCGTGTTGCAGACGGCCGGTTCTTCTGTGATCTTGTCGCCCGGGAGGCGATCACCGGCTTTGTGGTCGGCCTGCCGATTCATACCGACGGCCGCGGCAGCGAGATGTCTTCCGAGGTCGAACAGTTTGCTGACTGGCTGGCTGCGACCACCGACCGGCCGGTTGCCTTTCAGGACGAGCGGTACACCTCCCGCGAAGCAGCCGGACTCCTGCGACCAGCCCGCCTGACCCGCGGCCGCAAGAAAGCCCGCCACGACGCCGTGGCGGCGCAGGTGATTCTCAGCAACTGGCTTGAACGGCAGGCTGCCGGTCAGCCACCAACCGGCCCGGTTGCGGGGGCACCGCTCGATGACTGAGCATCCCCACGCGCCGCCCCGCCGCAGCCGGCTGATTGTCGGCTGCGGCTACCTCGGCCTCCGGGTAGCCAGCCGGTGGCTGGCCGCGGGGGACATGGTTTTTGCCACCACCCGCAGCCCGCGCCGAGTTGAACAATTGACGGCGGCCGGGCTCCATCCCCTGCTCGGCGATGTCACCGCAGCAGCCGACACGGAAGCTGGCTTGCCGGAGCCGCCCGCTGTCGACACGGTGCTCTGGGCCGTCGGCTTCGACCGCTCAGCCGCCGCCAGTTACCAGGATGTGCATGTCGCTGGGCTCGGTCGTCTGCTCGATCGGCTGCCGGGCCGCCCCCGGATCATCTTCACCAGTTCGACCGGCGTCTGGGGCGATGACAGTGGCGGCCTGGTCAATGAGATGACCCCTCCCACACCATCCCGAGAGGCCGGCCAGGTCCTGGTGGCGGCCGAAGAACTGCTGCGGAACCATCGGCTCGGGCCGGGCATCGCCCTGCGGCTCGCCGGCCTCTACGGGCCCGAACGGCTGCCCCGGCTGACCGACCTCCAGGCCGGCCGACCGCTCCCGGCCGACCCTGACAGCTGGCTCAACCTGATCCACATCGATGATGCGGCCGAGGTTGTCTGCGGCGTCGCCGCGTTGCCTGCGCCGCGGCAACTCTATGTGGTCTCCGACGGAAGTCCGCTGCGACGGCGGGACTGGTACGAGGGCCTTGCCCGCATCGCCGGCAGCCCCGAGCCACAATGGGACCGAGCCGCCCTCCGGTCGCGCGGCGGCGACAAGCAAGTTGACCCGCGGCTGATCTGGGCCGATCTGCAATTTGGCCCACGGCACCCCGATGCCTTGGCAGCGGTCCGCGACCTGCTCTAAGGCAAGAGCAGCTACCGGGCCGGCTCCAGCCGTCGGGGGGCAGTCACCTTCTCGGACTGAGCCAGCCCCGGAAGAGCCCCGCCAAGTGCTGAGAGATAGTCGGTGGTCACCCGCATCGCTTCGTCAAAGTAGAAGTCACGGGTAACGACCGGCCGCCGGGGGCCAGCATTTTCCTCCTGCTTCTCCTGCTCTTCCTTTTCGGCCGCCTTGCCTTCGTTCCACTGTTTCGCGAACTCGGACTCCACCAGTGAAAGAGTCTTTTCATCCTTTCGCTTTTCGTAACGGGCGATGTCCTCGGCAAGTTCCTGGAACTCCTTGTCACCCGCCACTCGCTGGGCTGATCGTTCACGAAGCATTTTCAGCATCGCCTCGGTCACCTCGCCGGTCGGCGTGTAGTCAGCCCGTTCGACCTTGTCGAACGGGATCGCATTGTCCAGATCAGACTCACCAACCGGCAGATGGTTGGTGATGCTCGGCAGTTCAACGTCACTCTTGACTCCCTCCAGCTGCGTGCTGAGGCCGCTGGGCCGATAAAATTGCTGCATGGTGATCTTGATGGCCCCCAGGGAGGGCGCGTTGGGAAGCCGCTGGAAAAGCTGCCGACCAAGGTCGAGCAGGCTCTGCACGGTGCCCTTGCCGTGAGTGGCGGCATCACCGATGACCAGCCCTCGGTGGTAGTCCTGGATGGCCCCGGCCACAATCTCGCTGGCACTGGCGCTGAACTTGTTGACCAACACCACGAGTGGGCCATCCCAGGCAACTCCCGGCTCGAGATCGTCGTACTGCTGCACCCGCTGGTCGGCATCCTTGATCTGGACAACCGGCCCGGTGTCGATGAACAGACCGGTCAGCGAAATCGACTCGGGCAGTGAGCCCCCACCGTTGTTCCGCAGGTCCAGCACCACGCAGTCGACCTGCTGCTGGCGGAAGCCATCGAGCAGTTTGCGGCAGTCACGGGTGCTGCTCTTATAGTCGGCCTGGCCCTGCCGGGCGGCCGCCATGTCCATATAGAAGCTCGGCAGGTTTATGATCCCGATCCGCCAGGGGGTGCCATCGGGCTTGTCGCCCTCTTCGATCACCTCGCCACGGGCGGCGCTATCCTGCAGTTCGATCTTGGCCCGGACAATGTCATAGACCGTTGGCACGGTCTGCCCGACCGGAATCACCTTCAGCCGAACCACCGTGCCTCGTTCACCGCGAATCAGTTTGACCACCTCGTTGAGGTTCACGTCGACAACATCGACGATCTCCCCCTCACGGCCCTGGCCCACCCCGACAATCCGGTCCTTCTTCTTCAGCCGACCATCCTTGTCGGCGGCCCCGCCGGGGACGAGTTCTGCCACCGTCGTGTAGCCATCCTCTGCCTTCAGCGAAGCCCCGATGCCGTCGAGTTGCAGCCGCATGCCGATTTCAAAATTCTCAAGCGTGCCCGGCGACATGAAACTGGTGTGCGGGTCGAGCGAGCTGGTCAGTGATGAGAGATAGGTCTCCAACAGCTCGTCGGCGGTCATCTGGTGCATCCGCTTGGCAAAACTGCGATACCGCCTGAGCAGCTTTTTACGAGCCTCTTCGGGAGAGGTCTTCTCCATCTTCTGCACCAGCAGGTCGTACTTGATCCGCTTCCGCCACTTATCACGGGCCTCGGCGGGTGTTGCCGCCCAGACTGCCGCTTCCCGGTCAATCACGATCGACTCGTCACGGGTGTAGTCGTGTCGGGTGGTCAGCACCTCCTCGATCCAGGGCAGTCGCTCGTCAACCCGCTTGAGGAAGCGGTCGTAGACCTCATAGGCAAAGCTGACGTCACCCCGCTGGACAAGATCGTCAAGAATGGTTTTCTTGCGGGCGAAATCGTCTATGTCAGCCTTGATGAAGTAGAGCTTCATCGGGTCGAGTGCTTCGAGGAATGTATCGAACCAGCGGCCGGCGACTGCGTCATCGATCGGCTGCCGCAGGAAGTGCTCCCGTTCAAGATAGCTCTTCACCGCCAGGGTGATCTGGCGGTCGTTGGGCCCGGGCACCGGACCGTCGGGCCGGGTCGGGGCGGCAACTGCCGGTGGGAGCAGGGTCAGGCAGAAGGCCAGACCGGCTAGGAGGCAGACTGCCCGCCGCCGGCTGCCGGCTGAATGTCGGGCGGTGGTTCCCAATGGTCGAACGTGATCCACGCAGCAGACTCCTCTCACGGGTGTCGCACCCCAACGGGGACGAGAATAACGGCGGCAATGCGGAACGGACTGTCCACCCGGCCACCGCGTCTGATTTCATTGTGACGACTTCCGTCGTCCGTGACGAGATGTTTTTCCCCGCGATCGCCAGCCACCAGCGGCCGGCAAACGTCATCCGGCCTTGAATTTTCCAGCCGTGGACGCTGCGTGGCCGTTCCAGGCGGCATCAAGGCCACGGTCGATGACCGCCCGAACCACCTCTGCTGCCGGTCCCAGCCGGGGAACCTGCAACCATTCGATCCGCGGGTGCTCTGAGCGAGCCCGCGCCAGCCGAGCCGACACCTGGTTTTCAACGTGACCGGTGAACAACAGGTGGGGCTGCACCACCACCCGACCGATTGCTGGCCGACCGAAGCCCGGCTGGCCCAGGGCCTCAATCGCTTCATCAAGCGTCGGTCGGGCTGCCGCGACGAAGCCAATTCGAACAGGCTGACGGGCGATCCGGGGCACCGGCGCGAAGCACCGCCTCACCAATCCCCAGAACTGCGTTGCAGCCGTCGGGTCGCTCGATCCCCGGCCAACCACCAGCAGAGCCTCGCCGGTTGGCAGCGGCGGCAGATCCGCCACTGTCTCGAGGTAGCGGCTGCGAACCAACCGTACGATCTCTGGATGCAGCCCGAGGGCCGCCGCCTGCCGAACGGCGAGCCCCCGCCTGGAGACGGCCTCAGCCAACGCGGCGGGAACATCCCGCTTGGCATGTCCGGCGGCGAACAGGAGGAGTGGTAATGCCAGAATCTCCCGGCAGCCCCGGCCGGCCAGTCTGCCGACCGCCACGTCGATCGAGGGCTCGATCACCTCGAGGTATCCCAGTTCAACCGGCAGCCCGGGAACCAGCCGGGCCACCTGCTCAGCCACAGCCGCAGTCTCGGCAGCTCCGGTCGGATTAGCCGTCCCGTGACCGACGATGACGATGCCGACATCTGGCGGAAACTCCAGCGACTGGGCCGCCAAAGCGGCCCCCCCCTTGATAGAGCGGGATGTTTCAGGAGTGGTGTCCATGACTGTATAGTACCCGGCAGGTTGTTCGTGGCGTGAGGAACGGATTAATGTCGAGCGTATCGATGCCGGCGCCGCCGGTGAATCACCCCACCGAGACAGGATCGACAACGGTGCGGCTGGAGGCTGCCCTAATCCTGCGGATCGGCCGCCGGAATGGGCCCAGCTTCGTCCTCGATCCACACCGGGAAAATACCCTTGGCCGTTCCACGGACGCAGGCATTGTCGTTCCCGATCGGCTGGCAAGCCGTGGGCATGCCGTCATCGAGCGGGATGCCCATGATGGCCGCTGGCAGATTCGTGACCTGGGCAGCAGAAACGGCACCTGGGTCGATGGCCGGCGGGTGGACGAAGCGACGCTGGAACCGGGGATGACCGTCCGGATCGGAACAACCGAACTGGTCTTCCGGACCTTCTCGCGGCGTTCAACCGACAGCTGGATCGATCGTTCCGAGCGGATTGTGCGGTGTGGCCCGGTCGGTGAGGTTGAGGGGCATGCCTTCCAGCGAGCCGGGACAAGTAGCAGCGATGACAATCGCCGCACCATGCTGCTGTACCAGATGAGCATCCAACTGCTGGCATCCCGCTCGATCAACGACGTGATCGCGGCAGCCGTCGAACTGGCGGTTGAACAGACCGGTGCCGACGCAGTTGGCTGGTTCGATGTCCGCCGGGCCGCCAGCCTTGAACCACTGCTGGTTGTGCCAGCCGGCGGCGACCTGGCAGCCCGGGTGAACGATTCAGCCTGCCAGCAACTCTCCCAGGACGGCCAGGCGGTCTGGATTGCCAAAACCGCTGCGGCGGCGCAGGCGGATGCCGCCTACGATCTGGCCTGCGTTCCGGTGCTCGATGAGGATCGCCCCTGGGCAGCCATCTGTGCGACGGCCAGCCGCGGCAGCATGCGGGACAGTGACTTCGATTTTCTCGTGGCGCTGGCCAGCCTCACATCGGCGGCCTGCGCAGGACACCGCTCCGAGCCGACCGGAGCCGAGCCGACCATCGGCCTGTCCCTGGCGACGGTCGAAACGATCGATGCAACCCCGGAACAATTCCGTTCCATGGCGGAGTCGGCCGGCACCCTGCCGGAACCGCTCCGGGCCTCGGAACTGCTGGGGGATTCGCTCCGACTGGATGACTGGCAGCAACTCCTCGTCCGCGAAGCCCTGCGGCGGGCGGAGGGTCGGGTCCCCGATGCCGCCGAGGCCCTTGGCATCAGCCGGGCCACGCTCTACCGCAAACTCGAACAGTATGGACTCAACCGCGAGGAATTCAGCCGGGAAACCACCGATGAAGATGGGACCGATGACAGCCTCACGCCGAATGCCCCGTGAGTGATCCAATTGGTTCCGCGGTTGTCCGCTGTAGGAGGGCGGCAACCACGACCAACACAGCAACAGCCGCCGCGTAGGGCAGCGCATGGGAGCCATGGAGCGAAAAGAGCGTCAGGCCCGCCAGCGGACCCAGGATTCTCGCCAGTGAGGCAAAAGACTGGTTCACGCCCAGCACCTCACCCTGGCGATCGGCATCGGCCCGCCGCGAGATGATGGCCGTCACCGATGGGTTGACGAAGGCGAACCCACAGACCGCCACCGAAGCCGCTGCATAGAACGCCGGTGGCCAGAGGCCAGCTGCCGCCAGCCCTGGTTCGCGGCCGGACAAGGCCCAGGCAATCCCTCCGACTGCCGCCAGCCCCAGCATCATGAGCATTACACCGACAGCCAGCAGCCGCCGTTCCGGCAGGCGTTTCGCCAGCGGCCGATAGCCTCCGCCGGCAAGCATGAGCACGAATCCGATCGAGGCGAAAACGAGAAAGTTGGCGTCATCCCCCATCCCGAAGGTGGCCTTGGTCAGCAGGGCGAGAGTCGATTCAAAACCGGCCATTGCAAAAATCGACAGGAAATAGATGAGCACCAGCCCGCCGATCATCGGCATCCTGAGCACCGCCAGACTGCGGGCCACACTCGGAAACTCCTTTGATACACCGGAGCCCGGTCGCCGCGTTTCCCGAAAAACGAAAATTGCGAGCAAGAGAGCGACGCCCGACAACAGCGAGGCAATTGCCCCCACGCCCCAGCGAGCCTCATCGAACACGGCCAGACCAAAGTAGGCGATCAGCGGCCCGAGCGTGAAACCACCGCCGAAGGCGATGCCGATGAGGGCCATTCCGCGGGCCCGATTCTCCGGCGTTGTGCAGTCGGCGATCACAGCCGCCGCCGTCCCAACGCTGGCCCCGGCAATCCCTGCCCCCACCCGCGCCAGCAGCATCAGCGACAGTGCCAACACCGCCGCTGAACGGGTCGGCAGCGGATCGACCGGCACGCTGACGGCGTACCCGTAGAGGGCGTAAAAAACGACCGACCCGGAAAGGCTCAGCAGCAGAATCGGCCGCCGCCCGAAACGGTCGGAGAGACGTCCCCAGATCGGACTGAAGATGAACTGCATCAGCGAGAAGACCGAAAAGAGGATCCCGATCACCGCCCCGCCGGCGCCGCCCTCCAGCGGCGGCATACCGAGCGCATTGAGATAGGGCTCGGCCTGCCGCGGCAAAACCGGCAGCACGATGCCAAATCCCAGCAGATCGATGAAGACCGTGAGAAAGACGATCAGCAGGGCGAAGCGGGAGGCTGACTGCGGCAACTCACTGACGGAAGGGGGCTCGGCGTTCATGGTCTGCTCGCGGGGTGGGCGGCCAGCTGGTGGTAGAGACGGCAGCCGACGGCCGGGCCGGCTAGACTGCCAGAAGCATGTCAAGCGTAGGCCGACAACCAGCGACACGACCCGACGATGCCCAGAGCGTGTCGGAGCTGACCGCCCGCGTCAAGGAGCGGCTCGAAACCGGGTTTGCCGACGTCTGGGTGACCGGCGAGGTGACCAATCTGGCAGCTGCCGGTTCAGGGCATCTCTATCTCGCGCTCAAAGACGAGAAAGCCCTGCTGCGGGCGGTCGTCTGGCGGGGCATCCGGCCGACCCTCGCGATCGAGCCGGCCGATGGCCTGCAGGTGATCTGCCATGGCCGCATTGAGGTCTATCCGCCCCGGGGCAGCTACCAGCTGACGATCGACCGCTGCCATGCCCTCGGCACGGGAACCCTGGAGGCCCGCCTGCGGGAGCTCCACGGCAGGCTTGAGGCCGAAGGGCTCTTCGCCCCAGAGCGGAAACGCCCACTGCCCCGGTTCCCCCGCCGGATCGGCCTGATCACCAGCCCCTCCGGGGCGGCCATCGCTGACTTCCTCGAGACGCTCTCGGGCCGCTGGCCGCTGGCTGATGTGTTCCTGCTCCCCTCCCGGGTCCAAGGGGCCGGGGCAGCTGAGGAGCTTGCCGCCTGCCTCACCCTTGCGGGGCGGCTGCAGCCACCACTCGACGTGATCGCCCTGGTTCGCGGGGGCGGCAGCCTCGAAGACCTTTGGGCGTTCAACGAAGAACCAGTTGTTCGGGCCATTGCCGCCTCGCCCGTGCCGGTGGTCGCCGGGGTCGGCCACGAGATCGATGTTTCTTTAGCCGATCTTGCAGCCGACTGCCGTGGCCTCACACCCACCGATGCAGCAGTCCGAATCGCCAGCGACCGGCGGCAACTGCTCGACGGCCTCGCTGGCCTGGGGCTGCGGCTGCGGCTGAGCCTCGAGCGGCAGACCGAGTCCGCCCGCCAGCGGCTCCGCCGGCTCGCCACCAGCCGGCCGCTCAGCGACCCGTCTGAACCGATCAACCGGCAACGGCGGCAGCTGGCGAACGAGGCCCGCCGGCTGCGGCAGTTGGGACTGGCGGCGGTGCGACGTCTGCAGGATCGGCTGGCGGCGGCGGCAGGCCGACTCGATGCCAACAGCCCGCTCGGCCTGCTCGCCCGTGGCTATTCAGTCACCCGGCCGGCCGCAGGCGGCGGGGCGATTCGCTCCTGGCAGGAAGCTCCACCGGGAACCCAGATCGTCACCCAGGTGGCAGATGGCAGCATTTACAGTCTGGTCGAAACCAGCCAGCCGGCTGGTCACCCAACGCAGGAGACACCAGATGGCAGACATGCCCTCGGCCGGTGATGCGGCCCCCCCAGCATTCGAGGCTGGTCTCGACCAGCTCGACTCGCTGGTCCGCAGGATGGAATCGGGGGACCTCGGCCTGGCTGAATCGATCGCGGCCTATGAAGCCGGCGTGGCACTGCTCCGACGTCTCCACGAGGAGCTCGGCAGCATTGAGCAGCGGGTTAAGACCCTGATACGGCTCGACGATGATGGGAACCCGGTATTTGAGCCGATCGCCCGTGATTCCGCCCCAGCCACACCGGCCGACGAGCCCGCCACCACTGACCGCTCCACCGGCCGCCGCCGCGGCCGTAAGCCGGCTACGCCGGGCAGCCGGAGCCGGCAACGCCTGCCCGGGATGGACGAGCCCGCTGAGACTCCGTAAAAAGCCGCCGGGGCGGAGCAGCGGCCCCGGCGGAAAAAAAATCCGTGACCGACACCTCAGCGATAGCCCGTGGACCACGGCATGAGCAGCCCAGCCGACCCCCCGACTTCTCCCACGACCTCACCGGCAGATACCGGGGCGGTTGTCCAGGCCACCCTGACAGCGGTTCAGGAGTTCATCGGTCCCCGCTTAGAGGCGGCCACCGACCTCTCCGACGATGCTCCCCCAAGGCTGATTGCCGCCATGCGGCATGCCCTGCTTGCGCCCGGCAAGCGGCTCCGTCCGGCCCTCGCTCTGGAAGCCGCCCGCATCTGCGGTGGCACCTGGGAACAGGCGGCCCCGGCAGCCATCGCCGTCGAGATGATCCATGCCTACTCCCTGGTGCACGATGATCTGCCTGCCATGGATGACGACGATCTGCGGCGGGGCCGGCCGACCTGCCACCGGGCTTTTGATGAGGCGACGGCCATCCTGTGTGGCGACGCGCTCCAACCGCTGGCCTTTGCGACGCTGGCGACGGGACTGCCGGCGGCAGCAGCAGGCGAGGCCTGTCGCGTGTTGGCGGTGGCGGCGGGAGCCGAGGCATTGGTGGGTGGGCAGTCTGACGATCTGGCGGCCGAGCGAGGCTGGGTGTCCAACCTCGCCGACCACACCGCAGCGGAGCAGGTGAATTGGATGGAGCGGATTCACCGGCGGAAAACCGGCTGCCTGTTCCTGGCGGCCCTCGACCTGGGCTGCCTGGCGGCCGGTGGCGATCAGACCCACCGCGATGCTCTAGCGGCCTACGGGCGGGCATTCGGCCTGGCATTTCAGATTGCGGATGACCTGCTCGATGCCGAAGGAACCGAGGCCGACCTGGGCAAGCGGGTCGGCAAGGATGCCGATCGGGGCAAGCTGACCTTCCCGACGGTGATCGGCGTTGCCGCCAGCAGGGAGCGGGCCGACCAACTGACCGCTGAAGCGGTGGCGGCGGTTGCCCCGTTCGGTGAGCCGGCCGCCAGCCTCATCGCCCTGGCCCGCTGGATTGTCGGCCGCCGGAACTGACGCTTCCGCCGGCCGCGGCCTCTGCAGTAATTGCTCGCGGGACTATAACGGTATCGGGTACCATCTGTGGGCCGGACAGCCAGCTGCACCCCCGTCCCGGGGTCATGGACAAGGAGGCTCAACGCCATGTCTTCACTACTTCCGACGATCGCATCCCCGCGCGACCTGCAGTGCCTTTCGCTGGAGCAACTCGAGGCACTGGCCGCCGAAATGCGGCAGGCTCTCTGCAAGGTGGCAACCACCCGGACCGCCCACTTCGCCTCCAATCTGGGGGTCGTCGAACTCTGCCTGGCCCTCCACCGCGTCTTCGACTTCAGCCGCGATCGGCTGATCTGGGACACCGGCCATCAGATCTACCCCCACAAACTGATCACCGGACGCTACGCGGAATTCGACTCCATCCGTACCCGGGGCGGCCTGATGGGCTTTCCCAATCCGGCCGAGAGCCCCTATGACCTGTTCATGACCGGCCACGCCGGCTGCAGCGTGTCGGCGGCCCTCGGCCTGGCCAGTGGCGACAGCCTCCGGGGTGAAGATGACCGCCGCAGCGTGGCCGTGATCGGGGATGGTGCCCTGCCATCGGGCATTGTCTTCGAGGCCCTCAACAATGCCGGATTTCTCAAGAAGCGGATGATCGTCATTCTCAACGACAACCGGATGTCAATCTGTCCGCGGGTCGGGGCGTTGGCCGAGTATCTCGATGTTGTCCGCACCAATCCCTGGTACCGGGGGCTACGGGACAAGGCAGGCGATCTGATCAAAGGCGTGCCGATGGTTGGTGAGTCGATGGAACGGATGTTCGTCAATGTCAAAGACTCACTCAAGGCGACCCTGCATGGCGGCATGCTCTTCGAGGCACTCGGGGTGCGCTACTTCGGCCCGGTCGAGGGGCACAACCTGCCAAACCTGATCCGCTACCTCGAATTGGTACGCGACGAAGAGGGGCCGATCCTCCTGCATGTGCTGACCGAAAAAGGGCATGGCTTCAAACCGGCCGAGGCCGATCCGGTCTTCTTCCACACACCCGCTCCGTTCGAGTGCGATGATGATGACTGCATCATCGCTGTCCGGAAATCGTCAGTGCGAGGCTACACCGATGCTGCCAGCACCGCCATCGGCAATTGCTTGCGGCGGGATGAGCGGGTGACGGTAATGACAGCGGCGATGTGCCAGGGCAACAAATTGGAGAAGGTCCGGGAAGAATTTCCCGACCGGTTCTTCGACGTCGGCATCTGCGAATCGCATGCGGTTGCCTTTGCCGCTGGCCAGGCCAAGGCGGGCTGCCGGCCGATCGTCGACATCTACAGCACTTTCCTGCAGCGATCGTATGACCAGATCTTTCAGGAAGTCTGCCTGCAGAACCTGCCGGTGATCTTCATGCTCGACCGTGCCGGCCTGACAGGTCCCGATGGCCCCACGCACCACGGACTGTTCGATCTCGGCTACCTGAGGCTTTTCCCCAACATGACCGTCCTCTCCCCTGCCGACGCGTCCGATCTGACGGCCATGCTCGACTGGGCAATGGAGCAGGCGGGCCCGGTCGCCATCCGCTACCCGAAGGCCGTGCTGGAAACAGCGGTGCAGGAGCGGCTTGGCACCGACCGTCGCCCGATCGAGCGGGGCCACTGCGAACCCCTCTGCAACGGTAGAGACGGTCTTCTTGTCGGCTGCGGCAGCCTCGTCAGCAACTGCCTACAGGCGGCCGATCTGTTGCGGGAGGAGGGCCTTGAGGTCGGCGTGATCAATGCCCGCTTCATCAAGCCGTTCGATCAGCGGGAACTGCTCGAGCGGATTGAAGCGTCCCCCTGGACCATCTCGGTCGAGGAGCATGCGGTGCATGGCGGCTTCGGCTCGGCCCTGCTCGAGGCAGTCAATGACGCAGGCCTTTCGTGTGGCCCGATCACCCGACTCGGCATTCCGGACCGGTTCATCGAACATGGTGACCGCGGAGAACTGCTCACCGACCTGGGGCTCGATACCGCCGGGATTGCGACCACCTGTCGTCGGCTGGCTGGACGTGAGGCAGCTGCTGCCTGCTCGATTCCGCTCCGCGACTAACCCCACGGCCCCACGCAGGCGGTTCCATTCAGCCTTTCTCCCGGCTTCCCCTGAGGGCACGTCCGATCTGATGCGAGCACCTCGCGAGCCTGCCGGCAATCTGGAGTCGGGAAAACCGCCGCAGCCTCCGCTGGCAATCGCCATCGTCGGCCCCGAGGAGGTGGCAGGTATCGGGCAGTTGGCCCGCGGGATCGAACAGCTGCTCACCGACCGGGGGCACGCTGTCTCGGTTCGCCTTGCCGTCCGGTCTGCCTGGGAGCCGGCTCCCCCGGACGTCGCCCCGGGAAACATCGCCCAGCAGGCTGATCTGGTGATCGTGCTGGGGGGGGACGGTTCGATCCTCCGCACTGCCCGCTGGATGGGCTACCGGCAGACCCCCGTGCTCGGCGTGAACCTCGGCCGCCTCGGATTTCTAGCCGACTTTTCTCCTGCGGAAATCGAGGCTGCGATCACGGCAGTGATGGCCGGCCGCTTCGAGCTGGTTGAACACATGATGTTCGAAACACAGGTCATTCGCGGCGACACCGTGGTGGCGGCTGATCTGGGGCTCAACGAGACCTCGCTGCTGGCGGGGCCACCGTTTTCCATGGTCGAAATCGAGCTCTTCGTCGACAGCGAATTGGCGACGGTCTACCGGGGCGATGGCCTGATCATCAGCACGCCGGTCGGCTCGACGGCCTATAACCTGTCGGCCGGGGGACCAATCGTCAGGAAATCGCTTGAGGCATTCATCTTCACGCCGCTGAACCCCCACACCCTCACCAATCGGACCGTGATCGATGCCGCCTCGCGGGACTACTGCCTGATCGTGCCCGCCCCCAATGAGGGATCGGCCTGCGTCGTCGATGGCCGGCTCTTGACCCTGCTTGAACCGGGTGATCAGGTCCGTGTGGCCATGGCCACACCGAGATTTCACTTGATCGAAACCAGCCAGCACGGGTACTACTCCACGCTTCGTGACAAGCTTGCCTGGGGTGGTGGCCTCAACCGGCCGGCAGCCCCACCCCTTCCGGAATCTCCTTCATGATGTCCCGGTCCTGTCCGGTCCTCTCTCTGCTCGGCAGCATCGCTTTGCTGCTGTGGTGCGGCAACCGGCCGGCGGCAGCCGCAGAGCCGCAGGTGGCAGGCGACAACGGCCTGGTCCTGCGGTATCAATTCGCCCCTGGCGAAGCGGTCTCGACACAGGTGGCCCACCGCGCGGTGACGGAAACCACGATCAACGGCACCACCCAGTCGGTCGAGACTGCCACTGACTCCGTGAAAACCTGGCGGGTGACCGGGGTCGATCCCCGCGGACAAACAACCATTGAGCATCTTGTCGACAACGTCACGATGACCTCACGAACAAGTGGTCAGGAGCAGACCCGTTGGGAGAGTGACAGCAACACTCCCCCACCACCTGGCTACGAGGGCGTGCGACTGAGCCTGGGACGGCCACTCTCCCGGCTGACAATCGATCGCTGCGGCCGGGTATTGGACCGTCGGAATCTGTTCCCGAACCCACCGTCAAACACGGGTGACCTGATGGTTGTTCCCCTTCCTGATGAGCCGGTCAGCATCGGCAGCAGTTGGCACATTCCAGAGGAAATCGTCATCGATGTTCCTGGCGGCCCACGCAAATCGATCCGCACGAGGCTCCGGTACGAGGTGGCCGCCATTCATGACCAACGCGTCCTGATTGATGTCGACACCACCGTACTGACTCCGGTCGATGACCCCCGCCTTGAGGCGCGGCTGCTGGAGCGAATCTGGGACGGCCGGATTGAATTCGATGCTGCCGAGGGCCGAGTGATCAGTCGTTCAGCCAGCGTCGACCGCCGCGTCATCGGTTTCCACGGCCCCCAGTCGAGCGTGCACTACAAAGCCAGCCGGGACGAAAAACTTATCGCCCGCTGAACGACGGCTGTCGCCGCATCCAAGCGGTGGCAGACTATTTCCACAGTCTGCTAACCGGCCCGTAGGACGTCTTCGACACGTCGGATGGCCTGCTCGACTTCCCAGGTGGCATCAGCCAGCACGACGTCGGCACGAGCCTTCATCCACTGACGAACCGTCTTTTCGGCCGCGATGACCGTCGAATGGCTCCGCCGGCCGAAATACCGGCCAATTTCCGTCAAAGCCGCCCCGGTATGCTTGCGGGCCAGAAACATCGCCAGCATCCGTGGATGATTGACGGCCCTCGACCGCCGCGCGTTTTGCAGGTCGGCAGCCCCGAGTCCGAAGGCTGCACAGACCGCCTTTTCGATGTCTGCCAACCGCAGGCTGCGGCTGCTGGACCGCACCAGATCGGCGAGTGAATCTCGAGCCAGATCGAGGGTGACCGGCACTCCGAGCATATGGCTTGCGGCCTCGAGTCGATTGACGCCTCCAATCAACTCACGGGCGTGGCGGGTGAGGTGGTCAGCGAGATAGCCGATCACCTCGTCAGGCAGTTCGAGCCCGCGGCGGGTGGCCAGCCCAGCGACGATCCCCCGGCGAACATCGTGGTCAGGAGGAAGGATGCCGGCCGTGATTCCACCCCGGAGCCTGCCGGTCAGTTCACTGCCGAGGCCTACGAGCCCCTCAACGTCACGATCACTTGCAAAGATGATCTGCTTGCCAGCGCGGTGGAGGCTGTCGACCGTGCTCTGCAGTTCTAGCAGCGTCGCCCGCTTGCCGACAAAAAACTGCAGGTCATCGATCGCGAGCAGATCGACCGAACGGCAACTCCGCCGAAAGCCCGGCAGCCCAGTGCCGCGGAGGGCTTGAAGAAAATTGGTCGTGAATTGCTCGGCCGAAAGCACGAGCGTGGTGAGTTCGGGACGTTGTTCCCGGGCCTGGCTGCAGATCGCAGCGAGCAGATGGCTTTTGCCGACGCCGGTCGGCCCGTGGAGCAGGACGGGGGAAATCTCGCCCAACCGGCTGGTAGCCAGTTCGGCTGCGGCGTGGGCCATCCGGTTGCTTGAGCCGATGACAAAGTCTTCCATGGGCGCAGCCAGCCGGGCCGGCAGGGCCCCCTTCCGTCCGCCCCGCGGCCGACGGCCGGGGCTGGGCGGCGATGTTCCAGCCGGCCGCTGATTGGCTTTGGCTTCCTGGGCCCGCGGCCGACCGGATCGTCGCGGTCGTGAATCGGTCAACCGCTCTTCGGTAGCAGCCTGCCGGGCGGCATCCGGCAGCGGCTGCCAGACGATCTCGATCTCACCACCACAGACCGACTCGACAACCTCCCGCACCTCCCGGCCGAAGGTTTTTCGCAGCCAATCGCCGGTGAATCCCGGATCGTGGAAAAGCCTGACAGTCCGCCCAGTTGCCGCTGCCTGGGTTCCCTGCACCTCGATCACCAGACTGTCACCGAACCAGACCGCGAACCGTTCATCTCCCAGGCGTTGTCTGAGTGCAGCCGCAATCGCCGCACCGGCCGCCCCCGCTGCGGGCTGGCACTCATCGAGACCAGCCGTATCCGGAACCGCCCTCCCGACTGCCTTCGCGGTGACCTCCGCGAGGCTCTGCGGGCCACGACGCGGCTTTCGCGAAAGACGAGCCGGTGATTGCCGTTGGGCCAAGGTCAGCCCATCATCACGCCCACGATCACGAGATTTTGCCACGTCCTGCGACACTCCATGTCCCGGGATAGGGCCCGGCACCACTCCGTTGTTGAGACCATCGTTCCAGCATCATGGACCGATGCAGGCACTGGGACGACAACCGCAACGACGCTCGTGAGAGCTGATCGCATGGCCTGTCGCCACCGCCCGGCGGCCGAGTATAGAAGTGCTAGCAGTGCTGTCAAACAACGCCTCGTCGGGCGACCGGGAGAGGCCGTTTTATCGTCTGCACGGTTCGGATGCTGCGTTGAGCAGCTGCTTGCAGCCGGTGGAAGTTCTGTGCGTTGAACCTCTTCCGCTGAATCGGGCCCTTGCCTCCGAGGCCAGGTGGCTCACCAACGCAGCTGGATGCTGCGGTAGCAGTCGGCCGACGGGCGGCCCGTTTCGCAGCCAGCCTCATGGAACGAGGGTCAAGGGTCGCTTTTTGACCGAACGATCACTTCCGCAGCCGCAGTCATCAGCCACCCCCTCTGGCTACCGCTGAGTTCGCCTATACTCATGGCCTGGAAAGCCGTCGTGGACTTCCGTACGAATGTGTTGCTTCCCGGTGGTGCCACCTGGCACACCCAGGGTGAGCGACGCCAGGGTTTTGGTGTGGGCCCCGACGATGATGAACCGCTTCGAATCGAGTCCCGCCCTCAGGTTTGGCGTGTTGCTGATCCCGCTCGGGGCCGCGACGGCTGGTTGGCACCGTCAGGTTGCCGCCGAGAATCAGGAGCGGCTCACGCGAGCCGACATTGCGGTCGCTGAGCCCCTGCAAGTACCGCTCTCAGCCGCCAAGCCGGCACCAGACCAGCCCGCATCGATGGCGGCCGAAGGCCAGCCGCCCGCCCCCCAGGCAGATCCCGCTGATACCACGAGCGGGGCCGAGAGCCGAGAGCAGGCCGCGCCAACCGGCACCGGCAGCCCGGATCCTCCGGCAGTCCGGCCGTCCAGCCCACCGCGACCGGCTCAGGCCGTCATCACCACGGCCGATACCAAGCCAAAAAGTGGTTGGCTCGGACTGACCGTCGATGACTCGCTTGTCACCGGCCGGCTGGTGATTGTCGAGGTGACCGATCCGAGCCCGGCCTCCAGCGTCAGTATTCGGCCGCAGGACGTGTTGCTCGCGATCGATGGTGAACCGATGCAAACAGCCGACCAACTCGCAGCCGTGCTCGCCGCAATTCCCCCCGACAAGCAGGTCCGAGCCCTGATCGGACGAACCGACGGGGTCAAGGAGGTGACGATGACTGCCCGGGTGCGGCCAGCCGTCACGCAATCGCCGACCGCTGTCGCCGTGGCACCGCCGCCTGCCGCTGGGGGGGCGCCGGTTGCTTCCCGGTTCAGCACTCCTTCTGCCGCTGCGCCGGCACTTCCGGCAACGCCTCAAGCAGCAACCGCAGCGGTGGCCCCGGCCGGCCCGCCGCCCGGTGGCACCAATCCGCCGGCGGTCACCGACTCGACCAGATCGCGATTCGGGAAGATGTCCAGCCAACCACCAGCCACACTCCCCAGCCCTCAGGCCGCCCCCCTCCGATCGCCCCCCACAGTTCCAGCCGTGACGGCCGGCTCTCCCGCATCAGTATTCCAGGGACGCACGGCCCTCGGCGTACGAACCGTCGCCATCGACGCTGCCACCCAGGCACGCTACCGCCTCTCGGAGCCGCGGGGGGCCTACGTCCTGGGTGTGGTTGACAGCCTGCCGGCATCTCAAGCGGGCCTGCCGCCGGGAAGTGTGATCGTCGCCTTCGACAACCGTCCGGTTCGCTCCCCTGCGGAACTGAATCAGCTGGTGACTGAGAGCACTCCGGGCCGTCTGGTGGCGCTTGAATATGTGCTGCCCGGGGGCGAGGCGAGACGCGCCGACATCGAACTCAAGGCCCTCGAGCCAGCCCTTGAGCGGGCACTGATCGGTGTTCCAACCGCCGCCCCGAGGGCTGCACCAGGAGCTTCGCGGACCGTTCAACGGCCGGTGTCCCCTGCCCCTCGCGAGCCGCTTCCAACCGGGGCTCGGGTAGCAGCCTCAACCGACAATCACGCCGAGCGGTTACTGCGGCAGGAACTCAGCCTGCTGCGGGAAGAAGTGCTGCGGCTCCGGAGTCGCCTCGACGCCATTGAGCGAGTCACACCTGGCGGCCGCGGCCGCGGCAACACGCTCCGCTGACACCGCAAGGCATCTACCAGCGGCAGGTCCCGGCCGAATCAATAACGGCCTGCGGTCAGTGGGCCTACGTCCCGCTCCTTACTGGCAGTCACCGTCCAGCCCAAGCCGCTCAAATTCCTCTTCCAAGGTCACTCCGGAATAAGCTGGCAGGGCGGCAGCCCAGCCGGCGGTCCGAGATGGCTGAGGCCTGACGGCGCAATCACCGGGCCGCCGGCCCCCCGTGACCGCCCACTGCTCAGCATCGTTACTGAGATGATTCAGCAGCCGCTCAACCCGCAGCCGATGCCATTCGAGTTGTTCACGATCGAGTTGGGGTGGAATCCGAACCGCCCGACTAACCACCGCCCGACCACGACTCCCCGGTTTGGGAACGGCGAACCGATCCCAGGTGCCAAGCCGCCAGGGGCGGTCATACCCCAGGCCCATCGCCACGACCGGAATTCCGAGGCTGCTGGCGAGAAAAATACAGCCGGCGGCGAGCCGGCGGCGCGGCCCGCGGGGACCATCGGGCGTCATGGTGAGGTTGCCGGTCTCAGCCCGGTCCGAAAGCTCCCGGACGGCCGCCGACCCTCCATGAAAGCTGCTCCCCCGAACCACACCAAAGCCCATCATCCCCGCCACCCGGGCCAGGATATCGGCATCGAAGTGCCGCGAAAGCAGCATGGAGATATTGCAGTGTCCCCGGAGATAGAGCGGGAGCAGGATGTTTTCGTGCCAGAAGACGTAGATCTTGGCGCCCTGATAGGCCGGATGCACCGGATCGATCGTCGGGTCACCATAGTCTGCCCGAACCCGCAGCGTTGCCATCCAGTGCCGCACGACGGCCGTCGTAGCCAACGAAACAGAACCGATCGCCAGTGGTGATTGCAGTCTCATGGCAGCAGCCGTCCGGCTGACAGGTCTCCGCTGCGGGAAAGGGAACAGGGCTTCAACCGGGACAATTCGGTGGGCCACATCAGCTGGGGGGAGCGGTGAGGGGCCAGACACCAGAAAACACCTCAGCGGCGGGACCGGTCATGAAAACCGAGCCCTGCCCGTCCCAGGCCAGCTCCAAATTGCCGCCAGGCAGTTCAGTCGTGATGGCCGCCGCAGTTCTGCCGCTGAGAATCCCGGCGACACAGACGGCCGAAGCACCAGTGCCGCAGGCCTGGGTTATCCCGGTCCCGCGTTCCCAGGTTCGCACCCGGACCCGGTCGGCCGCCAGCCGCTCGACAAAGTGGACATTGACCCGCTTCGGGAACCGCTCGTGCCGCTCAACAAGCGGACCGATCGCTTCGAGCGGTACCGCAGCCACGGTGCTGCAATAAAAGATCACGTGCGGATTGCCCATCGAGACACAAGTCATCCGCGGGTCAAGGCCGGCCGCTTCCCACCAGTCGGCCCGGGGTCCGAGGACTGTTGCCGGCGTGTCCACCAACTGGGGCAGATCAGGCTCTGCCCGCACCGGGATCGCTTCCGGCTGGAGCAGCGGCGGGCCCATATCGACCCGCACCCGACTCGATCGCGGACCCGTCGGCGTTACCCCGAGGGTCAGCACGCCCCGCCCAGTCTCAATGGTGACCTCACCGGCCGGCGTGTAGCCACGGGAGACAACGAGATGGCCGACACAGCGAACACCGTTGCCGCACATCTCCGACTCACTGCCGTCGGCATTGAACATTCGCATGCGGGCTGCCGCAGTGGCTGACGGCTCGACCAGAATCAGGCCGTCACCACCGACCCCACGATGCCGATCGGCCACCAGCGGAGCCAAGGCCACCGGGTCGAAGGCCAGCCGCTCAGCAAACCGGTCGATGTAGACATAGTCGTTGCCGAGCCCGTGCATTTTGACGAATGCCAACCCCTCGTCTGCTCCTCCCGCTGTCACGCTGTTCATCTCCTTGACTGGATTCATCCGGTGGTTCAGTGAGTCATTTCCGGAGCCTCGGGGTTGCCCATGAAAAATCACCGAAGCTCCCGTTCCTGAGAGGGGCCCGTCCTGCAATCCACGGCTCACGCCGCTGCCGATTGTCGAAGCAACCATTCGTCATCGGTGGGTATCGTACGCCCAGCTGTCATTTCCCTCCACCGACTCGCTCCCGCCCGGACGTGGCAGCCGGGCCACGCCAGCTTCATGCGGTCAGGGCCCCCGCGGGAGCCGCTCCGGAGCATCTTCCGGCCGACTGGCGAGCCGGCGGCCCCGGCCGTTTTCCCGCCGCTGCGATTGGAGCTTCTGCAGCGCTGCGGCCAGCGTGGGAAACGCCTCGGTCGAAAGCTCGGGCTCGCCCAGTGTGCCATCGACATGGAGTAACAGGAACTGGCCGCTGGCACCTCCCAGCATCCGCTTCATCGCGGGCAGCTGCGTCTCGGCATCTCCCATGATCGAGCGAAAGGTCATCTGGAGGTTGCCATCGAAGTCGACCTCGCCGTTGCCAACGAGGCTGATCGCGTCCCCGGCCAGTTCAATCTCATCGAGGTAAGCATGGGGCCCTTCGATCCGGAACTGGACCAGACTGGAACCAAAGGCGTTGCGGTCGGGTGGCTTCACCCGCAGCACCTTCAGCATCGCCACCACCAGCGGCAATTCATAGATATCGGCATCGCGGAGACGCAGTTGCCCATCGCCCCGCAGTGAGTGGGTGCCGGTGCGGGTGCCACTGACCTCGATTGAGCCGAAAACCCGCCCGCGATACCGATGCGGTGTCCCGCGGCAGTCGCAGGCCAGCCGCTCAAGATTGGCCTCAGAGACAGTTGCGGCCACCGTGAAGCCTCCCAGCCCGGAGGCGGAGGCCATGCCGTCGACCTCAAGCCGCCCCCCGGCCATGGCCGCCGACAGCCGGCGGGGCGGGCCACCGTCACTCGCCGCGAGTGCCCCGAACCGCACCCCGGTCTGATCCATCGTCAGCGGCCCCCGCACCTGCGTTAGCTGCACCCCCTGCCAGATCGCGCTGTCGAGGTCGAGTTCCCCGGAGGCATGCCAGGTCTGGCCGTCGGTCTGGCCCGCAATCTTCAGGCCTCCATGGACATGGTCGAGGGCGACGCCAACATCGAGCCCTCCTTGTTCCATGTCGAGATGACAGTTCCAGGACGCGGCACACCGACGCTCCGTCGGCCGCGGCTCAGCATCCCCCGGCTGGCTAGTGGTGGAGTAGATGTCGAGACTGCCTTCCAGAGCGAGCAGCCCCCGGGGCTCCACTGCTGCGACAGCCCGCTGCAGCCCGACCGGCAGCGCCCGGACCAGCTCGTGATCGGCCCGGAAGCGGTTGGCCGAAAGCCTGGCCAACGAGACATGCCAGCTGCCGTCGGGCAGAAACCGGCAGCGGCCGTCGGCGGCGACCGTGGTCCGGGCATGGACGCCCCGCCAGCCATCGAGTTCGAGCAGGCCGTCGTTCCAAGTCAGGTGCCCCTGCAACTGCTCAAGCCGGTAGGGAAACCAGACCGGCTCGATCGAGACGGTGCCGCCATGCGGGGTGGCTTCGAGCAGCACCTGCGTCTGCTGGGTACCGATGACATGCCGCACCGTGGCCGAGAAATCGGCCTGCCCCCGGGGCTCGAGATCGTCCCAAAAGCGAGCGACTCCCGGCGGCAGGGCATCCCGAAGCTCTTGGTCAAGCACCACCCGGCTGCCGGCCAAGTCGAGCGTCAAAAAATCGTTGCCATCGGCCCTGCGGGCAAGTCGCCCCGAACAGCGGACCTCACCGGTGTCATTGCTGGCGGTCAGTCCGGTCAGGGTCCACTCGCCCTCGTGCATCTGCACTTTTCCCTGCACCTTTGTCAGCGGATAGGGAAACCGCAGATAACTGAGGCTGCAGTCGGTCAGCCTGATGTCGAGTGAGTTGGTATACCCCTTGGAAAAGGCGGGATCGCGGTCATGCCGGAAGCTGAAGTCAAAGGTGCCGGCGGCCCGCAGCCTGCGGAGGACATCCGCCCCCTTGTCGGGCATGGCGGCCAGCAGGCGGTCATCGATTGGCATGTCGGTACCCCGGACATCCACGTGGCCGATTGAGCCCCCCTCGACAAGCCGCAGGCTGCCTGTCACCTGCACGGCGTTTCCTCCCGCCTGGCCGGTCAGATGCAGCGTCACCAGCCGGTCGTTAAGAATGACGGTGCCGACCGTGCGGTCGAGTCGATAGGGAAACCGGTAATGGGTGAGCGAGACGTTGCGGCACCGGAGCGAAACATTGGGCGTGAACTGACCGGCCACGCGACGAAGTTCCGCCCGCAGATCGACCTCGCCCTGCGGCAGCAGCTTCCGCCAGTGACCTGCCCACTCCGCCGGCAGAAACGGCTGCCACTGCCGCCCGACAACCAGCCGTTCGGCCTCGAGCAGGCAGTCGAAATCGGCCTGATCGGTCCAGCCCTGGGTCTGGGCGGAGCCGCGGAAGAGGGTCGCCCCCGAACGGGCCGAGGCGGTCGTGACGCGAATCCCAGTTCGATCGGCGGTGAATGAGGCGGTCATGTCGGTGAGCGGAAAAGGGAGTCGCGGGTGTTCAAACCGCCCTTCGGCAAAGCCACCGCTGACCTGAAAGGATGCGGCCGCCAGATCCTTGAGGTCGCCAGCGGTGGTAGCCGTGAGGTCTAGCCTCACGCTCAAGCCTGCAGCCGCCTGCCGGTACCAGTCGGCCGCCACCAGGCCAGCCGGCAACAGCGTTGCCAGCCGCGGCTGAAACTCAAGTCCCTCGACTGCCGCCTCCACCCGGAATTGTCGCGTTGTCAGCGAGACCGCGCCGGTCAGACTCAGCCGCTCGACGGTCTGGCCATCGAGGCTGAGCTGAACCCGCGACCAGGCAACTCCGGCTGGATCGGACGCTGCGGGTTCAAGGTCGAGTCGCCCCTGCCGAAACGTTTCACGGAAGCCGGCGGCGACATCCTCGAGGAGCACAGTGGCTCCTTCCACACTGATCGGAAGAGCCGTGGCTGCCGCTGGTCTGCCAAACAGCCGCTGCAGGTTCCAGTCGCCCTGCTCCAGCCGAATCACCTGCAGCACCGGCCGCACCACCCGCACAGCAGTGATTTCGGGTGGCCCCAGCGCGAGGTCGGCCAGCGTGACGTCACAGGCCAGGTGGGCTTCGTCGATTCGTAAGAGCTGCTGCCAAGGCTCAGGCAGCGTCGGGTCGGTTAGCGACAGGCCCCGCAGCACGATGCCGCGGCCCTCTTCCAGGGTCGCTCCCTGCACCTCCACCCGCAGCCCAGGAAAGCGGGCCGCCACGGCACGCTCAACATGGCCACGGATCTCCTCGTTGATGCGGCTGGTGCCGATGGCGGCAGCAGCGACCACGCCCGCCACCGTGACCGGCACGGCCCAGCGGACAAGCGACCAAAGAAAATCGTTAAGGCTGTTCACAGGCAGACGTTCCCTCCGGCGGCCGAAAGGCCGGGAGGGTGGACGGTTGGAACGTGGCAATGGGCCGGGACGATAGAAAACGCCGCCAGGGGCGGTCAAGATGCCAACCAGGCCCTGATTCGGCCTCTATTTCGCAGACTGCGCGTTCTTGCTATAGTCCGCACTCCACCGGGCTGAAGGAATTCAGCCACAGCCATCGGGGGGCACCGCCGGTTGCAACCGCTGCGGTTCCACTGCATCGTCCGCTTTAGCCGCGTCAACTTCCGCCACGAAAGTGAATACACATGCCTGCCACCCGGCCATCCACCACTGTGGGCAACAAGGCAATCTTCTGGGGTTGTTTCATCGCCCTGATCACGACGTCATTCGCTTTTTTCACCCGGATGTATCTCTGTGACGTTCGATTCGGGACCGACTTTGGTCTCGATAAGGTCGATATCGGGGCCCTCAAAGGCGCTGGTGTCTGGCCCTTTGCCATTTCGATCATTCTGTTCAGCCTGGTGATCGACAAGATTGGCTATCGCATCGCGATGCTTTTTTCTTTCGCATGCTACGTGGTCTATCTGGTCTTTGCCTGTCTGGCCTATGCAGCGATCCAAGGAGTCGAGGGGGCCGACGTGGCTGCCGCCCAGCAAAAGGGGTACAGCCTGCTCTACTGGGGAAGTATCGTGCTGGCACTCGGCAACGGCACGGTGGAAGCCTTCATCAATCCGGTGGTGGCCAACATGTTCAGCCGTGAAAAGACCAAGTGGCTCAACATCCTGCATGCCGCCTGGCCCGGCGGGCTCGTCATCGCCGGCATTATGACGATTGCCCTGGCAGACACTGCCGCGAATGGCGACTGGAGAATTGTGCTGGGGATCATTGCCCTGCCGGCGGTGATCTATCTGGCGATGCTTGCCAATGCGAAGTTCCCGGTCAGTGAGACCGAGCAGGCGGGCGTCAGTTACCGCGACATGCTTGCTGAATTCGGTGGCTTCGGTGCCCTCGTCGGCTTCGGGTTGATCTTCATGCAGCTCGGAGAGGTTTTCGGCTGGTCGATCGGGATAACCGGAGTGTTGACACTGCTGGTCACCATCGGATTTGCCGCATACACCAGAAGCGTCGGCCGTGGTATTCTGGCCTTCCTGATCATCATTATGATGCCGCTGGCAACAACCGAGATCGGTACCGATGGCTGGATTAGCGGCCTGATGGAGGAGCCAATGAAGGAAGCCGGCTTCAATGCCGGCTGGGTGCTCATTTACACCTCCGCGATCATGATGATTCTGCGTTTCTTTGCCGGGCCGATCGTTCACAAGCTCTCTCCGATCGGGCTTCTCATCCTGAGTTCCGTACTGGCGATTGCCGGACTTCTCGCGCTTTCGCAGACCGGCAGCTCAGGGCTGGTGGTTATTTTTGCTGCAGCCACTCTCTACGGCATCGGCAAGACCTTCTTCTGGCCAACCATGCTCGGCATCACAGCCGAGCAGTGCCCCAAAGGCGGGGCGGTCACCCTGAATGCAATTTCGGGCATCGGCATGATCGCCGTCGGGGTGCTGGGATTCCCGTACATCGGCTTTTTGCAGGAACGGACGGCCAGCACCGAATTGGCGGCCTCCGCGCAGGACATCGCAGCCGAGGTGCTCGTCGAGAAGACCTACCTGGGACTTCCCTACAAAGCAATCGATCTCGAAAAGACGGCTGATCTGAAGAGTGGAGAGGCGGCAACTGCCTTGGCAACGGCCAACAAGGCCGGCCAGTTCGACGCCCTGGCCAAAATGGCCGCCTTTCCGGCGTTTATGCTCGTCTGCTATGTCATTCTTTCCCTCTACTTCCGGAGTCGCGGTGGATATTCAGCTGTGCATCTTGGTGCGGAAGAAGACCTGACACACCCGTCACACCATGAACCTGCTGGGCTTGACCACGAGGTTCATGCCGACGAGACGATCGCGGATGGGGCCCAGGGCCCGATCCGCTGACGCGCCCGGTCGGCATGTTTGGCTGATGCTGGCGGGTGCCTATTCGCAGCTGTTCTTGGTCGGCGGCGGCTGCAGGACAATGCCGTTGGCCTGCCATCGGGCGCGAATGGCTCCAGGCAGAACAATGGCAGGTTGATGTTTGGCTGTGGCTGAGTTCCCGTCGGTGATCATCCGGGTGAGTCGACCGAGATGCCGCCGCGACAGCTCCTGCCGTGGCCAGCCCTCCCGTCGCCAGAGGCTGATGAACACGTCGGCCAACAACTCGCGATCGCCTGCGGCCAACCGTGCGAGGTGGTCCTGCAGCAATAGCGATCCGTCCGGTTGTCGCTCGACGGCCTCATCCACCAGTCGCTCAACAGCCACCGACCGTTTGGCCATGAACGCAGCAGCCTGCTCTCCTAGTCGCACCAAAGCCACAGTCGCCGCCGGATACTGCCGCTGCTCCACCTCGGCGAGCACCCGGTGCCGGAGCAGGTTCCGGGCAAACCGCTGATCCGTATTCGACTCATCCTCCATCCAGGTGGCCCGGCTGGCAGAGAGATACTCCCGCACCTGCTGCCGCCGCAGGGCGAGCATCGGCCGGACCAGACTGACTCCCTCGGCGAGCCGCCGGGCCCGTGGCATGCCGGCAAGACCAGCGATCCCGGTTCCCCGCAGGATTCTGTGCAGGATCGTCTCGGCCTGATCGTCAAGCGTGTGCCCGACCGCCACATGCCGGGCGCCGTGGGCATGCGCCAGGGCGGCGAAAAAGTCATATCGCAGCTTCCGGGCCGCCGCCTCGCGGCCTTGGCTGGCAGTTTCGCCCGACGCCTCCACGGAGAGCCGTCGCCAGTGACAGGCCAGCCCGAGGCGGGCAGCCTGTTCAACCACGAAGCGGCGGTCCCGCTCGGCAGTGTCGCGAAGGTCATACTCGACATGAGCGACAAGCAGCTGCGACTGGGCACCATTCGGGGCAATCGCAGCAATCGCTCGTAACATGCCAATGCTGTCGGCACCGCCCGAAACGGCAAGGATCACCGGCTGCCGCCAGTCCCAGCTCAACGGGAGGCCGGCAACAACGGCTGCCTCAAATGCTTCAGCCACCTGTCCAGTTTGGCTCATGCTGTCAGTCACCGGTTCACTGATCGGGATTGTCACCAACAGGATGTGGCAGACTGACCGAGCCCGCCTCACCTCTCCAGCCTACCAGCCTGCCGCCACCGGAAGGTCTGGGCCAGGGCCAGCCTCAGGCCTCTCAAATGCCGTTGAGGTGGAGCCTGGCTCTCGATAGCCTCCCACCGGCTACGGCATCACGGCACCATTCCCAAGGAGCGGCCATGCGACCCCCCCTGTCACCCTCCCCCGCCCGGCGAGCCTGGCTGGCAGCCTTCAGCTGCTGCCTGCTGGTCGCCTCCAGCGGCTGCTCCACGCTCCTGACAGTTGCCTACCTGATTCGTCCCGAGGATGTGCCGGCAGAATACAAAGGGCTGCGTGGTAAGCATGTGGCCATCGTCTGCCGGCCAGTGGTGGAACTGGAGTTCACTGACGCCGGCACCGCCCGGGATCTCGCTGAACGGGTCGGATCAAATATCCGTGACAACGTCCGAGGAACAAAGGTCATCAGCCAGCAGGAGGTATCCCGCTGGCTCGATGAGAACGCCTGGGTCGACTACACAACTCTCGGCAAGGCCGTCGACGCCGACCTGGTGGTGGGCATCGACCTCGATCACTTCTCCTTACATGAGGGTTCCACGCTCTACCGCGGCCGAACCACCGCCCACCTGCGGGTGTTTGACGTCGCCGACGGCACGGTCGTGTTCGACAAGCAGCTGGAAGATTTCACCTTCCCTGCGGATAGTGCGATACCCACTGCCGACCAATCCGAGCAGCAGTTTCGCGGCCTGTTTCTCCGCATCCTCTCCGGCCGGCTCTCCCGCTGCTTTCACGCCTACGAAAGCCGTACGTACTTCGCAGAAGAGAATCTGATTTACTAGTTTCACGGAAAGCTCGGGCCTCCTGCCCGACTTTCCTTGGGCAGCAGGATGAAAAGCCAAGGTTTTCATCCTCCTGCTGGTGTCCATGGGCGGCTTCCTGCCGCCGGATGGCAGTTAGAGGGGCCCGCTTCACGGAAAGACCGGGCCTCCTGCCCGACTTTCCTTGGGCAGCAGGATGAAAAGCCAAGGTTTTCATCCTCCTGCTGGTGTCCATGGGCGGCTTCCTGCCGCCGGCTGGTAGTTAGAGGGGCCCGCTTCACGGAAAGATCGGGCCTCCTGCCCGACTTTCCTTGGGCAGCAGGATGAAAAGCCAAGGTTTTCATCCTTCCGCTGGTGCTCATTGGCGGCTTCCTGCCGCCGGATGGCAGTGACGTGGGCGGGCCCAACCCACTGCCGGTTCAGCGGCACCACTTCCTGCCTTCCTATGCCGCAAACTCGTTGACGAGCGCGGGGGTGCCCCTGCCCACGAGCGAGCTACGGAAGCAAGCGCAGCCAGGATGGCGAAGCGCAGCGGACGTGCAGTGAACGAAGGCCGGGAGGGCCGAAGTGAACGTCCAGCGAGCGGCAGGGGCACCCCCAAGCGGCTCGCCTTACTCACTCTAATGGCTTCACGGAAAGCGCCGACAGCCTGTCGGCCTTTCCTTGGGGCGGAAGGATGAAAAGCCAAGGTTTTCATCCTTCCGCTGGTGCTCATTGGCGGCTTCCTGCCGCCGGATGGCAGTGACGTGGGCGGGCCCAACCCACTGCCGGTTCAGCGGCACCACTTCCTGCCTTCCTATGCCGCAAACTCGTTGACGAGCGCGGGGGTGCCCCTGCCCACGAGCGAGCTACGGAAGCAAGCGCAGCCAGGATGGCGAAGCGCAGCGGACGTGCAGTGAACGAAGGCCGGGAGGGCCGAAGTGAACGTCCAGCGAGCGGCAGGGGCACCCCCAAGCGGCTCGCCTTACTCACTCTAATGGCTTCACGGAAAGCGCCGACAGCCTGTCGGCCTTTCCTTGGGGCGGAAGGATGAAAAGCCAAGGTTTTCATCCTTCCGCTGGTGCTCATTGGCGGCTTCCTGCCGCCGGATGGGGTGGGCGTTTTTCCAGGTGGCGGAACCTCAGTCGAAGCAGCCACTCAGATTCGCTTCAGGTTTCGCTTCGGCTTCGGCGGGCCCAGCATGCGCCGCTGGTCATCCCGCGGCATGGGCCGATTGTTGTTGTTCGCCGCGGGGCGAGGAGACGGTGGATCGTTGATACCGGTGTGGATCTCGTGCCAGGTATACCCGAGTGGAACACTCAGCTCTTTTTCGGCAAGAAACGCCCAGGGCGTGCCAGGGTGCTCCTGCACCACGCGTTCAAGCAACTCGGATGCCTGCCGGGCTAGCTTTTCGGTTTGCGAGCCAACCCGAACTTCCGCGGCCGGTTTCAACACCCAGGTGTCACTCTTCGGATTCTGAAACTGCATGCCTGCCTTCGCCTGCGCCAGCGTCAGGTTGTAGGCGTCGGTGCGCACCTTGAGCGCCAAGATGCGGCCCATTGCCAGGTCATAGCCGGCCTGCCACCGCTTTTCCTCAATGGCATCTCTATCCTTCAGGCCGCTGAGAAGAACTCTGTGAATAGCATCGATTCGGGGCTGCAGCACAGCGGCCGCCCGCTGGGCAACCGTCAGCAGGTTTGCCAGCTCACCCTCACTCTTCCGGGGAAACACCGTCTCCGGAGACTCCATCGGCGACAGGTTGGTGGCGGTGGCTGCCTGCACGAGCGCCTGCTTGGCTCGATTGGCGGCAAGCTTCTGCTTGAGCTTCGTGGCGGACACGTAGTCGGGCTGATAATCCCGCATCACTTCAGGATCGAAGAAATACCGCAGGCGGGAACTCATCGCCGCCGTCATCCGGTCATTGACCCGCCCCGTGGCGTCACGGTTGGCGTGAACGGCAATGTAGATTCCTCCGGTTTGGTAACAGAGCTTCGACAAGCTGAAGGGCCCGAAGCCCGAATCAATCGCCTCGTCCGCAACAGCGGTGCTACCAATTCGCACCGACTCCGGGAGCAGGGTTTCCGGGCCCTGCTCAACCACCGCCCACTCCTCAGCCGAGGCAAAAGATGGATCGAACTCGACATACTTCATTTCGATGAACCGCCGGCCAAAGGGTGCCGGAACCCCGACAACGTAGACGGGAGTATCGAGTCGTCGGCAGCGGGCAGCCACCTGATCGGCCAGCATCTGGTCATCACCAACCTCGTCGGTGAAGACAACAATCATGCCATTGGTCCGACCACCGCCCTGGGTGGCCTGCAGCCGCTCCGCCGCCGCCTGGATGGCGGTGAAGGTCTGTTCCACCCCGCTATTGTCGACCTCAATCCCACGGATCGCTTCGATCACATCGGTCGAGAGAGCAGTCGGCCGGTCCGTGATAAACCGGAACCGCTGCCCGTAGGCGAGCACCAGATTGGTCAGGCCTGCAGGAAGCCCCCCCTGCTCGTCCACCTGCAGTTCCCGAAAGACGCGGTCCAGCCGAGCAGCAATCTCCTGCCGCTGGCCGGCCAGGCTGACCGATTGGTCGAAGACCCAGCAGACACATGTCGGGGCATCTTCGAGCGAGCGGGCGATCTCAAGGCTCATCCGATCCACCGCGCCGGCAGCTCCGGTGGCGGCCACTCCGACGTTGACGCCAGCTACCATCTCGATCAACTGATCGACCTGATTCGGCCCCATCGCCTCAAAGCTGACCGGCTCGACCCGCACCTTCGTCTCCAAGACCGTGTCGGCTCGGAGAGGAACCACTGAAAGCTCAGCAGCCACTGGTGAAATTGCCTCGGCGATGCTCACCCCCGCCTCGCTGAGGGCACCGATTTCCTCAAAATCCTCCTCAGAGACCGCCAGTTCCTCCGGCTCAAGGACGATTTCAGGTTCGGGCTCTTCTGGCTCCTGCTCCAGCGTGATGGCCGGAACTGGTACCGGGGGTGAATCGATCGCAATCGATGACAAGCCCGCCAGCACCAGAAGGTGGAGTGAGAAGCTCACCGCCCACCCCGGCAGCCGGCCGCGTCGGTTGGCTGGTCCCGATGCGATTCGGGCCGACTCAGCACCAGTGGGGATGATCGGCAGGGCAAGTTGCTCGCGTGACTCAACCTGCGGGGAGGACTGGGGGGAGGAAGCCGGAACCGGCGGCGGAACGGGGACCTCGTTCGGCGGCAGATGATGGTCTTCGTGATGATTCGTCATACGGCCCCCTGCCAGGGAATTCGGCCCGCGGTCGTGGTGAGACGGCGAAGAACAGTTCAAATATTCGTTTTCCCGGTAAAAGTATACTCAACGAAGCTGGTGGGGGCTTGCCTCTGTCAGCCCCCACGACTGCTCAGACAGGAGGAACGCATGCTGCAACGATTCATCACCCACAGTTCAGCAGAACCACGACTACTGCCTGAGAAACTTCCATTTCGGGGCAGCCTGCGGAAAAAGTCTTCCATCACCGGCTGCGGCGAACATAAAGCTGGTCAGACCGGGACTTTCTCGGAAGCTGCTGATCGGGCCCGTTTTCGGCCCGGCCTTTTAAGCCTGGCGAGGCTCCTGCCGCAGACCGTCAGTTCCCTGGTTCTCAGCCTCCTGTTCGCGGTTGCCACCATCCCGCTCGTCAGAGGGGCCGAAGGGACGATCGAGACGGCCGCACTCGAAACCTCAGACGGGGTCGGCCTCAGCCTCAGCTTCTACCCGCCGGCAGGTGATAGTATCGCCACGGTGCTCCTGGTTCACGACGTTGGTGGATCGCACGCCTCGGTCCGGGAACTCGCCACCGGCCTGCAACGGGCCGGTTGTGCCGTCGCCGTGCCCGACCTGAGAGGAAGCGGTGGGAGCACCGGCGGGGGACAACGTGCGGGCGGATCCTCCCTGAAACGAAACGAACTCCTGATGATCGCGGGCGCTGGTGGCGGGTCAATCCGTAGCCAGGCCAGAATTCGCGGTGACCTTGAAACCGTGCGGAACTGGCTCAAAGCCAAAGAACAGGAGGGCGATGTCGACCTGGAGCGGTTCTGCGTGATCGGCTCGGGCCTGGGAGGCACTCTCGCGGCCCTCTGGACTGCCGCCGACTGGGGCTGGCAGCCGATCACCCGGGGCCCCCAGGGACAGGACGTCGATGGCCTGATCCTGATCAGTCCCGTCTGGGCCGACAAGGGCATCTCAATCAACAAGGCGTTGGGGGCTCGGGCGCTCATCGACCGTCGGCCCGTCAAGCCGCTGCTTGAGCACCTGCCCGTAATGATCATCGCCGGTGAGGATGATTCTCAGGCGGAACGCCTGTTCAAGACCTTCCAGCAGGCGCGACCGACAAGCTGGTATCAGCAGCTTGCCGATGGCACGAAAAGCCAGGCTGATTCGGAAAGGCGGGGGGCTACCGGCCCGATCGTGTTCGTCCAGATCAAGTCGATCCTCCGGGCTGACAAATTGGCGACGCTGCCCACGGGTGACCGGACACCAGACCGGATCTGCAATTGGTTCATCAGCGACGTGCTCGGGAAGGAATGACTCCGGGCTTCCCGCCCGCGTCCACCAGAACCACCCGCGACTACGGCAACCGCAATTCCATTCCCGGCACCAACAGTTCAGGGCTCCGGAGTCGATCACGGTTGGCGGCGAACAACGCCGCGGACATCTGCGAATCGCCGTAAACCCGCTGGGCGATCGACTCAAGCGTTTCACCCGAGGCAACCCGCAGGCTACCCCGTCCCACGGTAGCCACCGGCTGGGCGGTAGCCACCGGCCCCCTGGAGGTGCCCTGGCCCAGCCAGGGAGTGATGGCGGTGGTCGTTTCATACCCCACGGTCGACGCCGCCGGCCCGGCCTTCGGGACGGCACCACCGGCCGGCACAACTTTTCGCTCAGCCCGCTGCGGCTCAATCTGCTGCGGCCCTCCGGAGAAAGCCTGGTCACCCTGGAAGACCTGCCAGGCGGGCGGGACCTTCAGGGGCATGCCGATCGGCAGCAGTTCAGGGCTTTCCAATCGATCTGCGTTCGCCTGCCAGAGTGCGGCGGCACCGCGGGGGTGACCATACAGGCTGGTCGCGATTGCGGTCAGATCATCACCATCGCGTACCCGATAAAAATCGGGTGTCACCGACTCAGCCGGACGAACCGGCGCAGCCGGGAAGCGGTGCGTCTCGTGGCTGAGCCGCGCGGGCGGTGGAGCTGCCGCATCGAGTAGCGGAGGAGGCGGTGTCTCCACGGTCGACCGGTACACGTTGTTCATGCCCGCTGGAGGCCCTGCGGGCTGCACCGGCGGCAGAGGTCTGGGCGGGATCATCCCGGCCTGAGCCCGTGAGGCTGGGCCACCGGCAGCAGGCTGCCCGAGTGGCTCGGCCACTACATCGGGGTGACGGGGAGGGGAGGATGCCATGGTCCCGGGCACCGCAAAGACCCCTGGCGACCGGTGTGGTGATTCAGCCCGAGTCTGCCCGCCAGCCACCGGCGGTTCAGCTGCAGGCTGCCGGGCCGAGTCAACCACTGCTGCCAGAAAAGGGGCAGCCAACAGCCCGCCTGCGGCAACCATTGTCAGGCCAACGGCGAAGCGGACGATCTGCAGGACGTTCGACATGGTGAGCACCGCGGAAAAAGAGAGGGGAGCAGCAGAGATGAAGAAACGCGACCAGACAGCAGGAAACTGCTGCCGGCAACAGGAGGCGGCGGTAAAGGGACCGGCCGACCCTTGCAACTATGCGCTATGTTCGACCACCACCGCGTTCCATCAGGAATTTTCTGCGGGCCGGCCGCCGGCCGATTGACTGGAACAGTCGACCGAACCGGAACCCTCACCATCGGAAGTGCCCGGCATGACGTTTTTGGCAAGACGCTTGCAGGCTGCGGAAGAGGCCCACGCCCCGGGCGTTGGCAACCAACGCCCGGGAAACCCCTCAGGGCTTTCAGACGCTGCCGGGGTCGAAACCACCCATCAAAGGTTTTTTCACGAGCCGTTACGCCGGCTGGGTCGCCGGCCTGCTTGTCGTGGCGGGCACTGCTCCAAGCCGCCCCTGGAGCCAGAGCACAATCGGTGCGGCGATGTAAATCGTGCTGTAGGTGCCACTGAGGATGCCGATCATCGTGGCAAACGCAAAGGCATGAATACCCTGGCCGCCGAGGGCATACAGGATGAATGTTGCCAGGAATGCCGTCCCGGAGGTGAGGATCGTGCGGCTCAGGGTCTGATTGACGGCCCGGTCAACCATTTCGGTCGTGACCGTGGTGCTTTTCCCCCGGATTTCGCGCATCCGGTCGAAGATCACAATGGTGTCGTTGATCGAGAAGCCAACCGTCGTCAGCAAGGCCGCCACGACATCGAGACTGATTTTGAAGTCATCCACCAAGGCCCAGCCCAGGAACGGTGCCACGTAGATGCTCAGGGCGAGGCAGCCAATGGTTACCAGTACGTCATGCAGGAGCGCGACCACCGCCGCCAGACCAAAGGCGACATTCTGGAATCGCAGCCATACATAGGCCACGATCATCACCAGGCTCGCCAGCAGCGCATAGACCGCTGTCACCTTGGTGTTACCGGCCACCTTGCCACCAATCGTATTCGCCGAGAGATAGATCGGCGTTTCCGCCAGCTTGGCCGCCACCTGCTCGAGGACACCACGGGTGGTCTTCGGGTCGAGTGTCGTTGAGAGCGACCAGACGCGATAGGGCTTGAGCCGGGTGGTCATCTCAGGGGATGTCAATTCAAAGGCCGCCTCGGCATGGCCAGCAGCCGCAAACGCCTGTTCGATCGTCTCTTGCAGGGTCGGCAGGTTAATCTTCTGCGGAAAGTCGAGTTCCACCGCCGTGCTAAGTGAAGCAACCTCCGCTGCAGGTGTCTCTTCCGGCGGCGTCGACGCATTCGTCTCGGTGTCGGCCTGCGGCTCCTCACCCTCAGCCTGCTCCCCGTTGCCGTCAGCCGTCGTCCCTGAGCCCTCCGGTCCGGCTGCTGAGACGATCTCACCGAAGCCCATTGAATAGGTCGCCAGACGGCCGGGGAAGGACTCTCGCAGGGTCCGTTCGACTGCCGCGGCATCTCGCTCGGACGTATCGATCTTGTACCGCAGATTGGCGGCGGCATCGCCAACCGTCACCGAACTGACAGCGACATCGGGAAGTTCGGAAACCGCCTCGCGGACGGCAGCGATCTCCAGTGCCTGATCCGGCTTGAAGGCGATCTGCACGCTCGTGCCGCCGGTGAAGTCGATGTCGAACAGCCCCTGCCCCCGCTGCCAGGCGGCCGCGAGGCCGACGGCAATGAAGACCAGCGAGCCGATCACCGCCGGCCGCACCCAGCGGACGAATTGGAAACTGGTCCGGCCGAAGAGCCGGGCCATCGAGAGCTTTTTCAGCAGCCGGGTCTGCTCTGCCAGATCGAAGATCACTCGTGAGCAGAAAACAGCCGTGAACAGGTTGAGGGTGAGGCCCAGAATCAACGTCACGGCAAAGCCCTTCAGCTGATCGGTACCGATCGAAAACAGCACCAGCCCTGTGATCAGGGTCGTCAGGTTTGAGTCGACAATCGTGGAGAAGGCCCGCTGGAAGCCATTCCGAATCGCCATTCGGACCGAGGCACCACGGTCGAGTTCCTCCCGCATCCGCTCGTAGATCAGCACGTTGGCATCGACCGCCATGCCGACAGAGAGCACCAGACCGGCCAGGCCCGCCAGGGTGAAGGCCGCCTTGATCGAAATCATCAGTGCCAGGACCAGCACAATATTCAGCAGCACCGCCAGGTCGGCGACCAGTCCGGAAAACCGGTAGTAGACGAGCATGAAGCTGAGCACCAGAATGGTCGCCAGCAGCATCGCCTGGGCGCCGGAGCGGATCGTGTCAGCCCCCAACTGGGGGCTGATCTTCTGCTCGCTGATCGGGTCCTTCGACAGCGCGGCCGGCAGACTACCGGCATTGAGTACCCCGACCAGAAACTCGACGTCGGCCTGCTTGAAGCTGCCGGTGATCTGGCCATCACTCGAAATCGTGCTGCGAATCGTCGGGGCCGACAGCAGCACATCATCCAGCAGGATACCCAAGCGGCTGGTGAGCCGGTTCGCAGGATCAGGCAGATTTTGGCTGGTGAGGGTGCCAAACAAGGCTGCCCCCTGGGAATTAAAGGAGAAGTTCACACACGGCTGCAGATTCTGGTCGTACCCTCCGGATGCCCGGGACAGGTAACCGCCGGTCACATCGAACCGGTCCAGGACCATCAGCACCTCGGGATTCCCGTCGGCCGCCTGCCGGGTGACCAGGGTGGGGTCGCCGGCTGGATCGATTTTGGCAGTGTCGATCTGTACCCAGCGGCCGATCGGCCGCTGGCCATCACTGACCTGAACACCGGGGGCTCGGGTTGCCTTGGCGATGACATCCTTGTGGCGGGGATCCTGCGGGTTGGCGACGATGCGGAACTCCAGCACGCCGGCACTCGAGACAATCCGTTTGATCAGTTCGACCTCGGCCTGGTCGACCTCCGGCACGATCACTTCAATCTGGTTGAGGCCGTACTGGCGGACAGTCACCTCCTTTTGGCCACCGGGATTCACCCGCCGGCTGACGGCAGCGACAAGTTTGTCCATGCTGACGCCATCTTCCGGCTGCTTCTCGGCATCGATCTCGTAGACGAGGATCACGCCCCCCTTCAGGTCGATGCCCATCCGAGGCGGCCAGCCGAGGTAGGTCAGCACCAGCCCCGCCGTCAGGGCAACCAGCACGGTCGCCAGCCGGCCCCAGAGTTTTGCGACCCGCAGTTGCCGCGTGATCAGCCAGGCAACAAAAGTCGGGACGGCTACCACCGCCAGCGTCAGCCCCCAGACGGCCCAGCTCTCATTCCACCAGGGCCCTGTCACTGGCACGGTATCCGCGGCCTGAGCAAGCGTTCCGAACCAGCCATCCATGCGATTCATCGATCTCTTCTTTCGTCAGGTTTTCAATCGTCTGATGCAATTCCGGGCCCGGTTCAACCGGAGCTGTCGCCCGTCGAGCTGCCAGCTGATTCGGTCAGCACCTGGCTGACGCTCGCCAGCGTAAAGGTGAGCTTGGCGTTTGAACCCTCATCAACTTTGAGCACCACCCGGTCGTGATCCCGGTCAACACTGGCCACCGTGCCGCAGATACCTGAGGCGGTGATCACCCGATCATTCTTTTTGATTGCCGCGAGCAGCTCTCGCTGCCGCCGCATCCGCTCCCGTTCGGGCCGGTAGAGCAGCATCCAGGCCGCGAACACGATCAGCACCATCGGCAGATAGGTGATCAGCAGTTCGAGTGGACCGGCCGGCTGAGCCGGTTCAGCTGCTGCCAGCAGCGAGGCAAAGGTCACGGGCAGGCAGGAAAGCGACATCGACAAGATTTTGGGAAAGGGGCTGGCGGACGGAGATGAATCGGCAAATGTAGTTGTCAGCGGTCGCTGTGGACAAGTCCAGCGGCCACTTCCCGGGCCACACTCCGCGGCGGGGCCGTTCAGCCGGCCAGTTGACGCAGCAGGTCCTGTCGGGTCTGGCCGAACTGCCCGGCCACAATTGCCTCCCGCAGCCGGCGCACGAGTCGCTGGTAGAAGGTGAGGTTGTGGATCGAGGCCAGGACCGGTCCAAGCAACTCCCCGGCCAGGAAGAGGTGCCGCAGATAGCTGCGGCTGTGCTGGCAGGCGAGGCAGGGGCAGTCCTCCTCGACCGGGGCCTGATCCTCGGCGAACCGGGCATTCCGCAGCCGAATCGGTCCCGTGAAGGTGTACAGCAGGGCGTTGCGGCCGCAACGCGTCGGCAGCACGCAGTCGAACATATCGATGCCGACAGCAACGGCATTCACAATGTCCTCGGGTTTGCCGACCCCCATCAGGTACCGGGGTTTTTCAACCGGCAGGTGTGGCATGGTGGCCGCAAGCGCCGCCGCCATCGCCACAGGCCCCTCCCCAACCGACAGACCGCCCACGGCATAGCCCTCGAAGGGCAGGCTCCGCAACTCGCGGGCACTCGCCTCGCGCAGATCGGGTTCAAGCCCGCCTTGGACGATGCCGAACATGGCCTGGTCGGCCCGCTGGCGAGCGGCGAGGCAGCGGGCCGCCCAGGCCAGTGACCGCTCCATCGCCTCGGCCACCTCGCTGCGAGCGGCCGGCAGGCCGATCACATGATCGAGCTGCATTGCAATATCGGCCCCGAGCTTTTCCTGAATGGCCACAGCCGCTTCCGGAGTGAGATCGATCGGGCTGCCGTCGAGGTGTGAACGAAAGGCGGCTCCGCGATCGGTCACCTGCACCTGTTGTGCGAGGCTGAAGACCTGATAGCCGCCACTGTCGGTCAGCGTCGGCCCCGACCAGCCCATGAACCGGGCCAGCCCACCGCCGCGGGCAACCAGATCCTCGCCTGGCCGTAGGTGCAGATGGTAGGTATTGGCCAGCAGCATCGCCGCGCCGGTCTGGGCCACCCGTCCGACGTCGACACCCTTGACCGAGGCGAGGGTCGCCACCGGCATGAACAGCGGCGTCTCGACCTCACCATGCGGGGTGGTGAGCCGGCCGGCCCGCGGTCCCGCCGGGTCGTCGGCCACCACACGAAAGCCGAATCCCACGCTCAAAAGATGCCGAGTGCCTCAAGGCTGTACCGAACGACCAGGCCCGCCGCGACGACACTGACCATGCTCATCAGTTTCACCAGGATGTTGAGGCTGGGCCCGCTGGTGTCCTTGAAGGGATCACCGACGGTGTCACCGACCACCGCCGCCTTGTGGGCCTCGGTGCCCTTGCCCCCATGGGCGCCACTTTCGATGTACTTCTTGGCGTTGTCCCAGGCACCACCGGCATTGGCCATGAAGACCGCCACACAGAAGCCACTAGTGAGGCCGCCGACCAACAGCCCCATCACCCCACCGACACCCAGCAGCAGGCCGACGACCACCGGCGTGAGCAGGGCCAGCAGCGATGGCAGGACCATCTCCCGCTGGGCCGCCTTGGTGCTAATCTCCACCGGAGCGGCGTAATCAGGCTTCTCGGTGCCATCCATGATGCCCGGCTTCTCGCGAAACTGGCGGCGGACCTCCTCAACCATTCCTTTCGCGGCCCGGCCGACCGCCTTCATCGTCAGGGCGCAGAAGACAAAGGTGCTCATCGCCCCGAGGAACATCCCGACGAGCACCTTGGGGTTCATCAGGGTCACGTCATAGAACCGCATAAAGTCAGCCATCCGGGCGGCTTTGACCTCGACCAGATCATGGGCCGTCTCCAGCGGCTTGGTCTCGGGCATCTTTTCGATGACCGAACCTGCCGCCAACTTCGGGAAGTCGGGCATCTGATTGACCAGCTCCCGCTCGTCGACCAGCAGCCAGGTCTGATTCTCGGCCGGCGTGGTTCCGGCTTTCACCAACACCCCATTGGCCACCTTCACCCATGAACCAGGCTGGGCAGCCCCACTCTCGGTGAGGGTCACTGCCGATTCGCCCCACCGCTCAAAGCCAATCCGCACCTCCTCAACGTAGGCCGCCAGCAGGGCCAATGCCGTAAGGGCCGCCGAGCCGATCGCAAAGCCCTTGCCGGTTGCGGCAGTGGTGTTGCCGAGGGCGTCGAGGGCGTCAGTCCGCTCGCGGACGAACTCGGGCATGCCGGCCATCTGAGCATTGCCACCGGCGTTGTCAGCGATCGGACCATAGGCATCGGTCGCCAGGGTGATGCCAAGCGTCGAGAGCATGCCGACGGCCGCGATCCCAACACCGTAGAGGCCGAGAGCGAAGGCATTGGGGTCGTTGAAGTCGAACCCGTTAGCAAAGCCGAAGGCCAGCAGGGTGGCCGCTCCGGTGATCATGACCGGCGCCCAGACCGACAGCATGCCCTCGGCGACACCACCGATGATGATTGTCGCCGGACCGGTCAACGCCTGGTCGGCCAGTTCCTTGGTCGGGGCGAATTCATTACTGGTCGAGTACTCGGTCCATTTGCCGATCAGCCAGCCGGCGACCAGGCCCACGATCACGCTGACCGCCACCCCGAGGTGCGCCCAGCCCAGGAGCAGCAAGGTGAGCGCCACCGCCGCCCCGACAATCGCGATGGTCGAGAGATTGATGCCCCGGGCAAGCGCTGCCAGGAGCGACTTTTGCGATGAGTTTTCATCGGTCTTGACCTGCCAGATCCCCCAGACGGAGAGACCGATTCCGGCCGAGGCAATCAACATCGGCAGGAACAGCGCCGCCATCTGCCAGTTGCCACCCTGACTCTGAAATGCAGCCACGCCAAGCGCGGCGGTCGCCAGGATGCTGCCGCAGTAGCTCTCGTACAGGTCCGCCCCCATGCCGGCGACATCGCCGACGTTGTCACCGACGTTGTCGGCGATGGTGGCCGGATTACGGGCATCGTCCTCGGGGATGTTCTGCTCGACCTTGCCGACAAGGTCAGCCCCGACATCAGCCGCCTTGGTAAAGATGCCTCCGCCGACTCGGGCAAAGAGCGCCTGGGAACTCGCCCCCATGCCAAAGCAGAGCATCGTGACGGTGATTTCCTCCAGCGAGAGTGGCGTGGCGAACAGCGGCACCAGCCAGTAGAGGATAAAAAACCAGCCCACGATATCGAGCAGGCCGAGGCCGACAACAGTCAGGCCCATCACCGCCCCCGATCGGAAGGCGACCTGCAGGCCCTCGTTGAGGCTCTTCTCGGCACCAGCCGCCGTGCGGTTGCTGGCCAACGTGGCCGTCTTCATGCCAAACCAGCCGGCGAGCCCCGAGAAAAACCCTCCCGAGAGAAAGGCGAACGGCACCCAGGCGCTCTGGACATTGAGCACGAAGGCCATGAACAGCAACAGCACGAAGATGACGGCGAAAAAGATCGCGACCACCTTGTACTGCTGCCGCAGGTAGGCATCGGCACCAGTGCGGACATAGCCGGCAATCTCGATGTTCTTTGCCGTGCCGCCGGACTGCCTTTCCATCCACTGGTAGAACTGCCACGCCTGCCAGAGAGCAAAGCCGGCACCCGCGAGCCCCACGAGCCAGAACAGTCCGTAGATGCCGAAGAACCAGGCGGCGGGCTCTGGGTCGCTGCTGGCGAAGAGTGAGGCAGACAAGAGCCAGGCTGCCGACTGAACGACACTGGGGGCAGTCAAAATAGTCACGGGCGGGGAAACTCCGAAAGAGGGTGGCCACGTTGGAGAACCGGCCTGAGCCACCCTCACAACGCGACGTGAAGCCGGAACTCTACCGCCCAGAAAAATCAGGTGTCAAACAGACGGCTCATAATTTTGCGCCCGAGTCAGACGGGTGAGTCGACCCGCCTCGCTCAGGCCGGCAGGCAGACACCGCTCGGTGACTACCGGGCAGTCCGGTGCGCGGTTTCTCTCAGGCCAATCGGCTGGGGATTTCAGACTGGCCGGCCATCGACCGGGAGCTTCCCGATGGCATGGTACGAAAACCCCTTGGAACGCAACTCCGCCGCCTCGTAGAGATTGCGACCATCGAAAATCACCGGGGCTGCCATCGTCTGCCGCAGGGCCGCGAAGTCGGGCCGGCGGAAATCCCCCCACTCGGTCACCACGGCCAGTGCATCGGCAGCGGCAGCCGCATCGAGCGGATTGGCGGCATATTCAATCCGATCACCATAGCGGTCCCGAACATGGTCCATCGCCTCCGGATCGAAAACCCGGACCACCGCTGACTCCTCCAGCAGCCGATCAATCAGGTCGAGCGCGGGGGCGTCGCGAATGTCGTCGGTGCGGGGCTTGAAGGCCAGTCCCCAGACGGCGATCCGGCGACCGGCGAGGGAGCCGCCGAAGAACCCGACGATTTTCTTGCCGAGCACCTGCTTCTGAGCCCGGTTGGTCTCATGCACGGCGGTCAGGATCCGATTGTCACAATCGTGCTCCCGCGCCATGGCAGCCAACGCCTGAACATCCTTGGGAAAGCAGCTGCCGCCGTAACCCGCCCCGGGAAACAAAAAGGCGAAGCCGATCCGGCTGTCGTGGCCGATGCCCCGCCTGACGTCATCGATGTCAGCCTCCATCCGCTCACAGAGATTGGCGATCTCGTTGATGAAGCTGATCTTTGTTGCCAGCAACGCGTTGGCGACATATTTGGTCATCTCGGCACTCTCCGGTGTCATCACCAGAAAGGGATTCTCGGTTCGCAGGAAAGGCGCGTAGAGCGTCTGAAGTTTTTCGGCGACCGCTGCTGTCCGGACACCGACCACCACCCGGTCGGGCTTCTGGAAGTCCTCGATCGCCGCTCCCTCTTTGAGGAACTCAGGGTTGCTGGCGACCTGCCAGTCGCGGCCGGTCGCCTCCCGCAGCCGCCGCTCAATGCCCGCGGCCGTACCGACGGGCACGGTGCTCTTGGTGATGACAATCACACTGGGGTCAAGATGTGGAGCGATCGCGGCGACCACTCCCCAGAGCGCCGAGAGATCGGCCGAGCCATCAGTGTTCGGTGGGGTGCCGACAGCAAGAAAGACGATTTCAGCCGCGCTGATCGCGGTGGCGGTATCGGTGGTGAACGAGAGCCGGCCCGCCTTGGCATTGCGGTGGACCAGTTCCTCAAGCCCGGGCTCATAAATCGGCACCTCACCCTGGTTGAGTCGCGCCACCTTGCCGGCATCTATGTCGAGGCAGGTGATGACGTTGCCGCTGTCAGCCAGACAGGTTCCTGTTACCAGGCCAACGTAGCCAGTCCCCACAACTGCGATTCGCACAACCGTTCCTTTCGCTGGACCGCGGCTTCCCGGTGCGACTGCCTATTCGTCGCCAGCCACGGCGTCGGCCTCTTCCTGTTCACCCGGTGGTACCGGCACAACCGCCGCCAACGCGTCGGCCTTGTCCAGCCGCATGATCCTGACGCCCTGGGTGTTCCGCCCGATCGTCTTGATCTCAGCCACGTTGACCCGCTGGAGCTTACCCCGAGCGGTCATCATCAGCACCTGATCATCATCGTGGACCGCCACGACCGAGACCACCTCGCCGTTCCGGGCGGTGGTTTTGATGTCACGAATGCCCTTCCCACCACGCCCCTGGGTCCGATACCGCATGCCGCTCGATTCAGATTCGGCCTCTTCTCCGGCTGCGGCCGATTCGGCATCAGCCGCCGCCTCGCCTGCCTCTGCCGGCTCTGCGTCGGTCGGTAGGGTGCCGGCTCCGAACGGGGTTCGTTTGCCGTATCCCTTCTCACAGACCGTCAGCAAAGTAGCCGCGGGATCGGCCACGACGATCCCGACAAGCTGATCGCCCTTGCCGAGCCTGATTCCGCGGACCCCGCTGGTGTCCCGCCCCATCGGCCGGGCATCCGACTCAGGAAACCGGATCGCCATGCCCTTGGCGGTTGCCAGTACCAGCTCATCGCCGGGTTGGGTCACCACCGCGCCGATCAACTCATCGTCCTCTCGGAGTTTCACCGCAATCAGCCCCTTGGTCCGCCGCCGGCGGTACTGCTCCAACGGCGTCTTCTTCACCAGACCGCGACGGGTAGCGAGGAGGAGGCATTGATCCGGATCTTCAAAGCCCGAGACCGCCCGGCATTCTGCAACCCGCTCTCCCTCCTCGAACTCCAACAGATTGACCAGGGCCCGGCCCTTGGAATCGCGGGCCAATTCCGGTAGCTCGAAGACCCGCATCGAGAAGACCTTGCCCTTGGTTGTGAAGACCAGCAGCCAGTCGTGGGTGCTCGCCACAAAGAAGTGTTCGACCGGATCGGATTCATCGACCCGGGCCCCGGTGAGCCCCTTGCCGCCCCGCCGCTGGGCCCGGTAGGTGTCGGCCGCAGTTCGTTTGACATAGCCTGAACGCGTGATCGTGACCACCATGGTCGCTTCGGTGATCAGTTCGGCCATATCCCGGATGTCGGCCAGTTCACCGCTGATCTCGGTCCGTCGCGGATTGGCAAACTTGTTCTCGAGCGTGAGCAGGTCCTCACGGATCAGGCTGCGGATGTTGACCTCACTGGAGAGAATCCGGCGAAGTTCCCGAATCTTCTCGAGCAGTTCGCGGTGCTCGCCACCAAGCTTTTCCTGTTCGAGGTTGACCAACTGCCCCAGCGTCAGCCGCAGCACGGCATCGGCCTGCACCGGTGAAAGCCCGTAGGTCTCGGCCACGCCACGCTCCTCCTGGAGCACGGTGAAGCCCTCGTCACCCAGGGCCCGCTCGAGCAGGGCCGCCGGTGTTTCAATCTGCATCAATCGCTGCTTGGCTTCGGCCTGCGAGGTCGAACTGCGAATGATCGCAATCACCTCATCGATGTTGGCCAACGCCACCAGCAGCCCCTCCAGGGTGTGCTTCCGGTTGCGGGCCCGGGCCAGCAGGTGTTCAGTGCGGCGGCGAATGACCGTGGTGCGGTGGCGAAGGAACTCCTCCAGCAGATTCTTGAACGAGAGCACCCGCGGCTTACCATCGACAAGTGCCAGAAAGATCAGCGAAAAGCTGCTCTGCAGCGGCGTGTACTGGTAAAGCTGGTTGAGAACGACGTCCGGATCGGCATCCTTCTTGAGTTCGAGTACCAGCCGCACCGGCTCCTTGAGGTCACTCTCGTTGCGGATCGCCGAGATGCCCTTGATCCGATCCTCATTGACCTGATCGGCGATCTTCTCCTCGATCGCGTCACGGGTCTGCTGGTAGGGAATCTCCGTGATGATGATCCGGTTGCGATTCTTGCCGAACTCCTCCACCCGGGTGCGGGCCCGCAGCGTGATCGTGCTGCGACCGGTGAGGTAGCCTCGCAGCAACGGCTCCCGGCCCATCACGATCCCACCGGTTGGAAAGTCGGGCCCCGGAACGATCTCCAGCAGTTCAGCGATCGAGGTATCGGGCTCGTCGATCAACCTGACGAGCGCTCGGCAGACCTCACCCAGGTTGTGCGGTGGAATGCTGGTGGCCATGCCGACGGCAATGCCCCCCGCCCCGTTGACCACGAGGTTGGGAAACCGACTCGGCAGGACGACCGGTTCGGTGTTCCGCTCGTCATAGGTCGGCACGAAGTCGACCGTGTCGAGGTTGAGGTCATCGAGCATCTGCGCCGCAATCGGCGAGAGCCGGGCCTCCGTATACCGCATGGCAGCGGCAGGCAGCCCGGCAATCGAGCCGAAGTTGCCCTGCTTGTCGACCAGCACATGCCGCATGTTCCATTCCTGGGCCATGCGGACGAGGGTCGGGTAGATCACGCTTTCGCCGTGCGGATGGTAGTTGCCGCTGGTATCACCCGAAATCTTCGCGCACTTCACCCGCGAGGAGCCGGGCGAGAGGTTCAGGTCGTTCATGGCGACAAGAATCCGTCGCTGCGAAGGCTTGAGGCCGTCGCGGACATCGGGCAGGGCCCGGCTGACGATCACGCTCATCGCGTAGGTGAGGTAGCTCTCTTTGAGCTCCTGCTCGATCGGCAGGTCGATCAGCCGGCCAGCCGACCAATCGCCCCCCCCACCCTCAGCCGCGGTCGGCCCGGGCGGGCCACCGTCGGCGGGAGGCTGTCCGCCGGCACCGGCTGGAGAGGGGGGCTCAGACGCGTTGTCGGCAGGGGTGTCGTCGTCGGCCAAGAGGGTTGTGCTCCCGAGTAATCCCCGCCGGCAATGGTGGCGGAAACAGTTGAACATACCCGCCCCCAGCAGTCGGTCAACCGGCCGGAAACCCGGCAAAAAACGGGCTCCGGGACGGCTTGACCGGCACCGCGGCCAGTCCTACCCTCCCGCCCCGCTTCCCGAGGCTCCGGAATCGCTCCGCCACCCATGCGCAGTCCCCTTTTTTCGATCCTCATCGTGACCGCCGCCGCCGCCTGCGTCCTGCTGCCCGGGATCGGTGCGGCACCGCTTTGGGATGAGGATGAGCCCAAAAATGCCGCCTGCTCCTTGGCAATGCTCGACACAGGTGACTGGGTCGTCCCGACGTTCAACGGCGATCTGCGAGTGGAGAAGCCACCACTGGTCAACTGGGTACAGCTGGCAGGCATCGGCCTGCTGGGACGCTCCGAGGCCGGCATCCGAATCGGTTCGGTGATCCTGACGATCGGCAGTTGCCTGCTCTCATGGTGGCTCGGTCGGCTCCTGGCCGGGCCGCTGGCCGGTCTGCTGACGGGTCTGATCATGGCCAGCTGTATCTGGACGGCCATTGGCGGCCGGGCCGCCACCCCCGACGCCCCCCTCCTTTTCTGCACCACCCTGGCCGCCACAATCTTCGCACACGCTGCCCGGGACGGGTTGCCGGCAAGGCTCAGCCGGCTCCATGCCAGTGGGATCGGCCTGGCCTGCGGCCTCGCGATTCTTGCCAAGGGACCGGTCGGCATCGTGCTGCCCCTGACCGCCTTCATCTGTCTGCTCTGGTGGCAAACCAACGCGGCGGCCAGCAGCCACTTGGCCCGGCTACGTGCGGCGGTCACCGCCATCCGACCGCTGATCGTGAGTGGCGTCGCGCTGGCTGTCGCTCTGCCGTGGTACCTGCTGGTGAGCCTGCGGACGGGCGGACGCTGGCTGGAGGAATTCGTGCTGGTCCACAATGTCGGCCGATTCGCGGCACCGATGGAGGGACACGACGGCTCGCTGGTGTACTATCCGGTGACCATCGCAATCGGGCTGTTCCCCTGGTCACTGATCATCCTCGCGGTCCCGCTGCACGCCTGGTTCACCTGGCGGTCGACTCCGGCCACTGACCGCCGCCGGCTGCCGTTGGCCTTCGCCGGCTGCTGGATCGCCGTCTGGGTCGGGACGTTCTCGCTGGCCGGCACCAAGCTGCCCGGCTACGTCTGGCCCGCCTATCCCGCCCTCGCCCTGGCCACCGCGATCTATCTTACCGACTGGCTCGAAGGTCGGACCGGCTGGGAGCGGCGGCTCTGGCGACAGCCCTCCCCCGGGGCCGTCATGCATGTCGGCTGGGCCAGCCTTGGTGTTGTCGGCTGCGGCTTACTCGCGGGCCTCCCCCTGATTGCCCAGCGGTTCGCCCCGGGCCGGGAATGGCTTGGCCTCATCGGTCTGGTGCCGATCGCGGCGGCCGGCTTGGCGGCGACCAGCCAGCAGAAGCAGAATCCCCGGCTGGCTCTTGCCACCCTGGCCGCCTCAGCCGTGCTGCTGCTGGCCCTCCTCGGCGGGGTCGCCGCCGTGGAACTGGCCCGGCATCAGGGTACCGCTGGGCTGATCGCGGCGATTCCCGCTTCCGCCCGACCGGGCAACTGGGCCGGGCTTCACCCAATCCGGCCCAGCCTGGTTTTTTACACCGGCCAAAAAGTCGATGCATTGCCCGATGCCGAGGCCTGCCTTGAGCATCTCCGGTCCGACCCGTCCGCCCGGCTGGTGATTCCGACCGATCAACTCGCTGACCTGCTGCCCGATCTACCCGCCGACTGTCGGCTGCTGAGCATGAAACCAGCCTCGCTCGATCCCGGTCTGGCCGTCCTCGGCCGGACTGGTGGCCCGGCTACCGAGACGCTTGCCCAGCAGCCCACCGCACTCCCCCTTGTCCGTCTGGAGAGATACTGATGCCGACCCTGACTTCGCTGATCGAACACCGGCCCCGACTGTTGGTCGTTGTGCTCGGTGCTGCTGCCTTGGCGGCTGGCTTCGTCGCAATGCCCTTCTGGGACGAGGACGAGCCCCGCTTTGCCGCCATTGCCCGCACCATGGTTGAGACGGGCGACTGGGTGGTGCCGATGTTCAACGGTGAACTGGCGGTCGACAAGCCGGTGCTGATGCACTGGTGCATGGCCCTCGGATTTTCGGCCTTTGGTTTCACCGAATTTGCCGCCCGGCTGCCCTCGGCGATTGCGGCCCTGCTCACCGCGCTGGTCCTGCTGCGGGCCGGCAGCCGCTGGTTCAGCCCCGCCGCCGGAGTCACCGCCGCACTCGCCTATCTTGGCTGCCTGCTGGTGGCCATCGAGGCCCATGCCGCCACTCCCGACGCGATTCTGGTGGCGTTGACGACCTGGGGCACCCTGCTGCTGGTCGAACCGTTCCTGCCCGACCGCCGATCGGGTGTCGCCCCGGCAGCGGCGGCGGCAGAATCGCATCAGCTGATCGTCCGGCCGGCCATCGGCCTGGCTCGGGCTCTGCTGGCTGGCGGCCTGTTCGGGCTGGCCGTCCTCTGCAAGGGGCCGATCGGCTTCGTGGGTCCGCTGGTGGTCGTCCTGGGCTGGGTCTGGCTGGCCGATCTGCTGGAAAGACCTGCGGAGATCAACCCGGTTCGGCAAAGCCTCGGCAGCCAGTTCGTCAGCCTGGCCCGCCACCTGGTAGGGGCGGGACTGCCGGCTGCCTGGCGGACAATGCGTCAGGTCCGGCTGCTGGCGGTGACCATGGCCATGCTGACAGTGGCCGCCCCGTGGTACATCGCCGTCGGCCTCCGCACCGACTGGGCCTGGCCGGCCGGATTCTTCTTCGTGCACAACGTCGGTCGGTTCGTCGCCCCGATGGAACGCCACTCCGGCGGTCTGCTGTTTCACCCCCTGACGATGCTTGTCGGCTTCTATCCTTGGAGCTGCTTTCTTCCGCTGGCCGTCGTTGTTGCCGGCGGGCGACTCTGGCGGAGTTGGCGAATCGGCATGGCTATCGACGCCGACACCCAGACACTCCGCTGCTACGGGTTGCTGTTGTTATGGATGGCGGTCTGGGTTGGCGGCTTTTCGCTGGCGGCTACAAAACTTCCCAACTACATCATGCCTGCCTACCCGGCCGCCGCGGTGCTGGTAGCGGCGCTCGCCGTCGAGGCAGCCCGGCTGCCCCGCTGGCCCTTTCCCCGCTGGCTGGCCCTTGGCCTCGGCGGCCTCGCCTTCGGCGGGATTGCCACTGCGGCTACGGTGCTGGTGGCGACCTTCTTTGGACTCACCGGCAGTGAGTTGGCGGCGGTGGTGGGCCTCATTCCCCTTGCCGGAGCCGGCTGGATCGCCTGGTCGAGCCGGCTGCAGCCAGCCCGGGCGGTGGCCGTCTTGGTCACCGTCGGGCTCGTCTACTCAAGCCTGGCCGTCGGACCGGCCGCGGGCTGGATCAGCCGGGCCAACACCCTGCCCGGCCTGCTGGATGAGGCCCATGCCCATGCCGGGGGCACCGCCCGGATCGGAGCCTACCCGCAGGTGACGCCCAACATCGTCTACTACGCCCGGGGCGAGGTGACGCAGTGGCAGCCGGGCGAGACGGCTCAGGCGGCTGCCTTTCTGGCCTCAGGTTCGGATGCGGTGGTGATCGTGCCCGAAGATCACTTCGGCGAACTGGCCGCCAGCCTGCCCCGCGGCACTGGCGTGGTCGGCCGCACCCGCCCCCTCTTCAAGAAACGCGATTTTCTGCTGGTCGGCAGCACCCGGCCAGCTGAGGCAGCCCCCGCACGGACCGCCACGACCGGGAGCCTGAAGCGATGAGCCAAGCCCCCTCGCACCAGCAGCCAGGACCCGCTGGCCTACCGGCTCGTTCGCGATCCGGGCTGCTGTCGATCATCATCCCCTGCCACAACGAGGAGGCGGTGATTGAGGCGACCCATGCCCGGCTTTGTGGCATTGCTCCAGCTCTGGGCATGCCACTGGAGGTGATCTACATCGATGATGGCAGCCATGATCGGACCCTTGAGCGGCTGCAGCGAATCGCAGCGGGTGACCCTCGGGTGGTGGTGCTGGAACTCTCCCGCAACTTCGGTCAGCAGGCGGCCATGTCGGCGGGCCTGGAGCGGGCCCGCGGGGACGCCGTGGTGATCATCGATGCCGACCTGCAGGATCCCCCCGAGGTCATTCCCGAGATGGTGGCTCGCTGGCGGGACGGGGTTGATGTCGCCTACGGCCGGCGCCGGCGGCGGGAGGGTGAGACCGCCTTCAAGCTCATCACTGCAAGTCTCTTTCACCGGTTTTTCGCGAGCCTGATGCCTTATCCAGTGCCGGTCGATACCGGCGACTTCAAACTCTGCGATCGGGCGGTCATCGACGCCGTCTGCAGGCTGCCGGAGAAACGCCGCTACCTCCGCAATCTGGTGCCCTGGGCCGGCTTCCGCCACGAGCCGGTCTGGTACGACCGCGAAGCCCGATCGGCAGGTGAGACCAAATACTCGGCCCGCAAGCTGCTGGCCCTGGCAGCCGATGCCGTCATCCTTTCCTCGGACAAGCCGCTGCGGCTGACCTGGCTGGCTGCCGGCACGCTCGGCCTGGTCGGCTTGAGCGGGCTGGTCGCGATGGCGGCCGCTGGCCAGCAGGCCGCGACATTGCCGGCCGTGCTGGCGATCACCGGGTTGATCGCGGCGGTGCAGACGGTCGCCATCGCCCTGGTTGGCGAATATGTCGTCCGGGGCTACCGCGAAACCCAGGGTCGGCCTCCGTATGTCATCCGGCGGACGATCAGCCGTGAGGCCACTGAGTCAGCATCGACTGGCGAACCCGGCCACCGCCACGCCGCGTAGCTGTTCGTTGAAAAGCAATCGATGACCCCTGCCCACGCATGCGGGCAACCCTGAGCCCGCCTGGGCAACACCCGAAAACACCGTGGGCGTTCGGGTGTTGCCAGCTGCGGCATCCTCCGGTGCAGACAATTTCCACAGTCTGCTAGCCGGCCTGCTTCAACGCCGCCTCGATCGCGGTCGTCAGTTTCGGATCCTGTGGTGCGACACCCGACTTGTACCGACCAATGATTTCGCCGTCGCGACCGATCAGGAACTTTTCGAAGTTCCAGCCGACCTCACCCGCTGGCGTGGCCGATTCGGTCAGGGCCTCGTAGAGTGCGGCCTTGTTCGGCCCTTTGACGGAGATCTTCGAAAACATGTCAAAGGTCACGCCGTACTGCGATGAGCAGAAGTTGGCTATCTCAAGATCGGTGCCGGGCTCTTGCGCGCCGAAGTCGTTCGCTGGGAAACCGAGCAGCACAAGCCCCTCGTCTTTGTAGGTATCGTAGAGCTTTTGCAGGCCGGCGTACTGGCGGGTGTAGCCGCATTGGCTGGCAACATTGACAACCAGGACAACCTTGCCTTTATAGGCGGCAAGATCCTGCTCCTTGCCGTCGATCCGCTTCATCGTCCCGTTCAGTGGGCTGGCCGCCTCGCTGGAGGCCGAGAGGGCGAGCATGCCAGCGGCCAGCAGGCAGCAGCAGACGAACTTCGTCACGGAAAGCGAAACCATCGTTATTTCTCCTCCGACCGCACCACCGAATCACAGCGGGCAGTCAACCGTGGCGGCTGGGCCACGGTGACATCCCGCGAGGCCCCGACAGCCGGTACAGACTCTCAAGAAGCTATAGTCAGGAACCGGCGGCTGTCAAAAATTGCCGGGCCGCCGACCGCCCTCAGGACCCGGGCGGACCTGCCGCGACGACGTCGGAACCGGCCTCATTTGCGTAGGAAGCGAAATTCTCCCGCAACTGGCCGGCAAGCCGGCGGGCAGCCGCCTCCCAGGCAGCCGGATCGGCCCAAGCCCGCCGAGGAATCAGCAGCTGATCGAGTACGCCCGGCACCCGGCTGACCGCCGCCACCCCAAAGATGGGATCGGTCTCGACCGGCGCGTCGTCGAGGCCACCGGCATGGATCGCGTCGATGATTCGCCGGGTGACCGCCAGATCGATTCGCTTGCCAACGCCATACCCTCCGCCGGTCCAACCGGTGTTGAGCAGCCAGACGCGGGTGCCGTGCTGCTTGAGCTTCTCCGCCAGCAGCCGGGCGTAGACCGCCGGGTGTCGTAGCAGGAAGGCGGCGCTGAAGCAGGCCGAGAAGGCGAGTTGGGGCTCAAAGATTCCGACCTCGGTCCCGGCCACCCGGGCGGTGTACCCCGACAGAAAGTGATACATCGCCTGCTCCCGCGTCAATCGGCTGACCGGCGGCAGCACGCCGGAGGCATCGCAGGTGAGGAAGATCACATGCCGCGGATGCCCAGCCATGCACGGGGAACGGGCGTTCTCAATGTGATCGATCGGATAAGCGGCCCGGGTGTTTTCGGTAATGGCGGTCGATTCGAAGTCGACCTCACGGGTGGCCGGATCGTAGACCACGTTCTCAAGGACCGTGCCGAATCGGATAGCCCGATAGATCTCCGGCTCCTGAGCTGGCGAAAGGTGAATGCACTTGGCGTAGCAGCCGCCCTCGATGTTAAAGACGCCGGCATCTCCCCACCCATGCTCGTCATCACCGAGCAGCCGGCGGGCCGGATCGGCCGAGAGGGTTGTCTTGCCAGTCCCCGAGAGGCCGAAAAAAAGAGAAACGTCACCTTCGGGCCCCTCGTTGGCCGAGCAGTGCATCGAAAGAATCCCCCGAGCCGGTAACAGCCAGTGCATGAGTGAGAAGACGCCCTTTTTCATCTCACCGGCATACTCGGTGCCGAGGATCACCTGCTCGCCGCGTTCCAGTGACAGGTCAATACTTGTCCGACTGGTCATCTGGGCGGTCAGCGGGTTGGCCGGGAATTGTCCCGCGTTGTAGATCACGTAGTCGGGATGCCCGAATCGCTCCAGTTCGTCAAGGGTGGGCCGGATCAGCATGTTCTGCATGAACAGCGCATGGTAGGCCCGGGCACAGATCACCCGCACCTTCAGCCGACAGGATGGGTCCCAGCCAGCAAAGCCATCAAAGACATAGATCTGGTCGCGGGTGTTGAGATAGTCGATCGCCCGCTGGCGGTTGAGCAGGAAGGTATGCTCGTCGATCGGATGATTGACCGCCCCCCACCAAACATCCCGCTCAGACTCAGGGTGCCGCACGACATGCTTGTCCTTGGGACTGCGACCGGTCTTCGCGCCCGACCGGATGGCAATCGCCCCACTGGAGACAATCCCGGCCCGCTCCCGGTTGACGGCATCCTCATAAAGCCGGGCTGGTGGAGCATTGCGGACCACGACCGGAACAGTGATTTCCTGGGGGCTCAGGTCGACATGAATCGGCATGATGGCACCTTGGGATGGATGAAACAAAACAATTGCGGGCCGCTCTCTTCCCCTTAGCGAACCACTGCCGGCAACCAGCCGAGGGCGAGGCCGACAGCCGTTGCCAGCAGCAGGCCACCAACAGCCAGCAGTCCAGCGCCGACCGGACTCGGCCGCACTGGCAGCCGGCGAACCCCCCGTCGCACCCGGCGGCCGAGGTCGCTCCAGCCGTCGGCTGTCGCCTCACTGCGAAGGACAACCAGGCTGACTGTCCGCAGCGGCCCATTGGCCTCAATGTGGGCCTGGAGACCGAGTGAAGGCAGGGCGACGCTTTCACCCGCCCAGCGGGCCGCCGGATCGATCGCCGCTACCGTTTCGGCAACGAGTGGCCGCACCTGTTCGATGGTCGCGTTGTAGACGAGCAGCCGCGGCCGGGCGAAGAGGATACAGACCGCCACCACCAGGGCGTAGAGCAGCAGGAGCACCACCTCGCTCCAGGGCGATCCACCCAGCAGCGGTTGAACGGCGGCCAGTGGACCGATCGCCACCAGCCCCGACAGCCCGACAGCCAGGAGCGTGCCATCCCAGGCGCCCGAGACGACCAGCGGCCGCCGGCGCAACTGAAGCCCACCGAGCACGCAGCAATAGATCGCCAGCGGCAACAACGCTGACCAAAGCGGCAGACGATCGAGCCAGATGTTCATCGCCATCATGAATCTGAAGATCCGGTTCCATGCGGCATGCCGTCAGCCCCGCCATGCCAGCCAAACAAGACCAGCCAGCCAGACCGCCTCAGCCAACGCTGCAACCAACAGGAACCGGCGGCGTGCGGCAGGTGTCACGGCCGGCCTCTCAATCCGAAATCAACAGGCATCGGGAACAGCGAAAACAAGATCACGGACAAAGGCCTCGTCAAAGGCGTAGACCCCATGAAAGTCTTCACGACGATCCCGACTGGTTTTTCGCATCTGCCCGACTTCTATCATGTTGAAGACGATCTCACCGAAGTCTGCGGTCTCCCGCACCCCCCAGGAGGACAGCACGGTGGCGGCAAGATAGCCGTACTGCTGCTGAGCGTACCGGCGGGCCGCCTCACACAGCTCCTGTCCGCTGACGTGCCGCTCGCTCTTTTTTTTGCTCGCCCGCTTGCTCCCCACCTGCTTGCACTCCCCCATCCCCAGCGAATCCTGGGCGAAGGATAGCGCCTCGAGAATGAACAGATAAGCATCGAGGGTGTATCGGCAATCCCGCTCGAGCAAGTCGGCAAGCGGGTGGGAAGGATCGACAAGGGGCATGGCATCCTCACTGGCGAAAATTCTATCTGGAGTGTAGCAGACAGGCCGACCTGCCTGTGCCCTTTGCCCCGCCCCGTGTGGCGTGAGTCCGCTCGGTAAGCCAGGAGCGGAAGCGACCGGACCGGCAGCACGGTTGACGTTTGCGACCCTCACACCTCGGCGATCACCACATCACTGCCAGCCGGCGACAGGACATCGTCAATGAGCACCAGCGGAAGCTGGCGAACCTCGGCTTCGCCTGCTTCCGCACCCCGGAAAGCCGGACAGTTGTCCGGGTTTTCCGTGAAGCCAGCCGCTCTGTTCGTATCCACCGGGCGGCATGCCCGTTAGCTGCCCGGGGCCTGTTCCTCGATGAAGGTATAGCCCAGCGGTGTGAGGGGCCGCGAAAAGTCACGAATCAGGTCAAGTCCGCGGTCGATCAGGCTGGTGCGTGGATCAAACTGATAGACGTCACGATCCTGCCCCCCCGGCTTGTAGATCTGGATGGCAAACGGCATCAGATCGGCCGTCTGGAGGATCAGCTCGACTTTCGAAAAGTTGGCCGCATCAACCTGGAACCTGGGCAGAGCCTCCAGCCAGACCTGGTCAACCACGCCTGGCGGGGTGACGATTCGCATGCTGTACCGCTTTTTGAGCGTGGCTGCCTTGGCTCCGAAGACGAAGGGCAGCGGCCCTTCGCTGATCGCCTTGCCCTGCATCTCGGGCGGCAGCTTGGTTTCACGCAGCTGCCGCTCAGGATGGCGGAACTCGTAGATGCTGCTGCCGTTGCAGACCCAGTGTTCGCCCGTGCCTGAGGGCCGCGATTCGTACAGCCGCTTCTCGGGGTTCCACTGCTTCGTCGACTTCACCCGGAAGAGTCCCTTGTCAGGAGCCGCATACTTGATTTCGCCCGTGCTCTCGGAGAAGGCCAGCCGCTCACCAGCGGCGTCAGCCGGGCTCCAGGCGTTGTATTCCCATTTGTAGAAAGTACAGGACCAGGTCGTGACCTGGGCATTGCGGGCCTCCCAGGCGTTCAAGAGCTGATTGAGGGCCGCCTGCTGCTGTGGCGTGAGTTGAGCGGCCTGAGCCGGGGCCGCCGGCTGCCCCGGAGCCTGTTGGCCCAGCCCCACCAGCGGGCAGAGGCAGGCCACAAGCAGGGTGCAGCAGCCGGTCACCAGCCGGGATAAGGACGAACGTGAGAGATTGGCGGAAATTGACAGCAGCATTTTGTTCTCCGCGAGGGGCGGCCGAACTCTAGCAGCCCCGCAAACCGGTCGCGAGGCCTGTTTGCCCCGCGAAAACCCGCAGCTATCCGGCACTGCCGGCGGCCTCGACCGCGGCCCGCAGCTGCCGCAATTCGCGGGCGAAGCCTCCAGAGAGAATCGGAAACCGGCACCATGCCTTTGGGTCGAGGCTTTCGTCATCGAGGTGAAACGAGGGGGCGTACCGCTCCCGCTTCCACTGATTCCGGGCCCAGAGCCGGAAGAACCGTTCAGTCCAGTCAGCCAACTGGCTCGGCGGCTGTCGCGGATAGTCGAGCCGGAGCTGCTGCCAGATTTCCAGCGGCATCTGCCGGTCACGGATGGCATAGCGTTCAATCCGGTCGAGCACCTCGTAGGGCATCAGGTCTGCCTCGTCAGTCTGGCCAACCTCCGGCGGCCGTAGTTCGGCCGTCGGCTGCTGGCCGGTGACGGCGGCAAGTGCCGGGATTGCGCCAATGCCGGCTGGCCCGCGCCGCTCGAGCCAGACCAGCCACTGCCGCAGAAAGGCCTTGTCGATACCAGCAATCGGGGCGATCCCCCCGGCGGTGTCGCCATCCATGGTGGCATAACCCACCGCCGCCTCGGAGCGATTGCTCGTGGAGACCAACAAGGCTCCCAGCAGATTGGCCAACATCCAGACCCCGGGGGCGCGGGCCCGGGCCTGGATGTTCTGCAGGGCCAGATCATCACGGTTCCAGTCGAGTGAGCGTCCGATCGCTGCCTCAACCAGCCGCTCGTAGCCCTGCACGAGGGATTCGACCTCAAACACGTGGAAGGTTGCACCGACCGCACCCACGAGGACCTCCGCCGCCTGCCTGGTCACCAATCCGGAGTGGGCCGTGGCCTGATAGACGCAGGTCACCAGCCGGGCAACGAGCTGCCGTACGAACGGTCGGCTGAAGCAGTCGGCCTGTTCCGCTGAAGCCATTTGAGAAGGTTCGCCTTCAAGCCCGAGCCTGGCGGCCGCGGCCGGACCATGCTCATCGACAACCAGGGCGATGCCGATGGCTGCCAGGCAGATCACCGCCGAAGAGTCGGCTCCCCCGCTGGCGCTGATGACAAACCCGCGGCTGCGGCTTTTCCGGAGGCTGTCGATCAGGCCGAGTGCCACTGCCCGGGTAAACTCCTCCTCCTTGGCTGCGGCGGCCGTTGCCACCTGCCGCTCCCATGGATCCCGCTGATCGCCCGGCGGCACTGCCGCATCCAAGCCCACCAGCGGGGGCGTAAAATCGAGGCTGACGCAGTCATCGTCACCTGCGGTGCCGCCATCGGGCAGAAATCTCGCCTGCGCCAGCCGGATGGTGTCGAGGTCGACCAGCCCGTCGGTCACGGTCATGTCACCAAACCCGAAGCGGCGACCACAGGCGACCAGACCAGCGGGTGCGGCGACGAGGGTACCGCCGTCGTAAACCACCCGGCCGGCCTCGTTGCCGAGCAGATTCGCATAGACGTACGCGGCAGCGAACGCCCGGGCTCCCTCCAGCACGAACCGGCGCCGCACATCCTCCTTGCCAAAGGCGAAATGGCTGGCTGATGGATTCAGGATGACATCGACCCCGCGGGCAGCGAGTCGGCCGCCGGGCCGGTCAGCCGTCCAGGCATCCTCACAAATCTCAAAGCCGATCCTGACGCCACCGCAACTGAATCGCAGGTCACCGATCGGCACCCGGCGGTCGGCGATGGCCACGACGCCGCGACGGCCAGCCGGCCAACGGCGAAACCAGCGGGGCTCATAGTGAAGCCCCTCACCCGCCAGATGCTGCTTGGCCACCAGACCGGCCAGCCGGCCATCGACCAGCACCGCCGTGGCGTCATAGATGCCGCTTTCCCAGCGGACCGGCAGGCCAACGGCCAGCAGCAGCCCGCGACTGGCGGGCTCGAGTTCCAGCAGCACGGTGGCCGCCAGTTCAAGTACGCCGGCGGAATGGAAGGCATCTTCGCAGCCGTAGCCACTGATGCAGAGTTCGGGACAACAGAGCACGGCGACTTTTCGCCGCCGTGCTTCAGCGCAGGCGGCGGCGATCCGGTCACGGTTGCCGTCCCAGTCGAGCGGCGTCTGATTGAGGGCCGCGGCCCCGAGGCGAATACGATGCACGGTGGGCTCACGGCCGCTCGAACGGGGCCTCCTCGAGATAGGTGTAGCCGCCGAGGCCCTCCTCATAGAACCGCAGGAAGCGGCCGGCCTGTTCGTCCCCGATACGGCCCTCCCGAACCGCCTGCTCGATGGATGACCGCAGCTGCTTGACCAGCTCGGCCGGATCGAACTCGACGTAGTCGAGCACCTCGCGGACGGTGTCGCCTTTGATGACCGCATCGACGATCACTTCCCCCCGTTCATCCGTGCTGACGTGAACCGCATGGGTGTCGCCAAACAGGTTATGGAGGTCGCCCAGAATTTCCTGGTAGGCCCCGATCAGGAACGCCCCAAGGCAGTAGGGTTCGTTCTGCCAGGCGTGCAGCGGCAGCGTTCGCTTGACATCACGGCGATCGATGAACTGATCGATCTTGCCGTCGGAGTCACAGGTGACATCCCCGAGCACCGCCGACCGAGTCGGGCGTTCATCGAGCCGGTGGATCGGCATCACCGGGAAAAGCTGCTTGATGGCCCACGAGTCGGGAATCGACTGAAACAATGAAAAATTACAGAAGTATGTGTCACAGAGCGTGGCGGCAAGCGCGTCAATCTCCTCGGGCACGAACTCCAGCTGCCGGGCCAGCTTGGTCACCTTGCGGCAGATTGCCCAGTAGAGGTTCTCCACCATCGACCGCTGGTCGAGCGGCAGATAGCCGGTAGCAAAGAGATTCATGGCCGTGTCGAGTGACTGCTGGGCATCGTGATACGATTCCAGCAGATTGCGGACATTCACATCGCGATAGGTCTCAAACAGGTCTTGGACCGGCTGTTCGAGGTCCTGCGGCTGCGGTTTGAGTTCACGCTGGTCAGTCTGCTCGGAGACCCCCAGCACGCTGAAGACCAGCACGCTGTGATAGGCGACCACCGCCCGGCCACTCTCCGAAATGATCGTCGGATGCTCGACCCCGGCCTCATCGCAGACGTTCTGCACATGGGCAACAACATCGTTGGCATATTCCTGCAGACTGTAGTTCACGCTCGATTCGAAGTTGGTCTGCGAACCGTCATAATCGACCCCCAGGCCGCCACCGACATCGAGGTACCGCAGCCCGGCCCCGCGCTTCACGAGTTCGACATAAACCCGTGCTGCTTCGTTGAGGGCCGCCTTGATGTGGCGGATGTTGGTGATCTGGCTGCCCTGGTGATAGTGGAGCAACTGAAAGCAGTCGGCCATGCCGCGGGCGGCCAGCAGGTCGAGCCCGCGCATCAGTTCACCAACGGTCAGGCCAAACTTGCTCCGGAAGCCGCCGGAGGCCTGCCACCGACCGCTGCCCCGGGTGGCCAGTTTCACCCGCATCCCGATGCAGGGCCGGACACCGAGCCGCTCCGACTGCTCGAGAATCTGCTCGAGTTCGGAGAATCGCTCGACGACCGGCATGATCTGCCGGCCGATCTTCTGGGCGAGCATCGCCGTTTCAATGAACTCTGCATCCTTGAAGCCATTGCAGATGATCGGAGTATCGTTGTCGGCCAGGGCGATCACCGCAAGCAGTTCAGGCTTGCTTCCCGCCTCGAGGCCGAACCGGTAGGGACGGCCGAACCGTAGCACCTCCTCAACAACCTGGCGTTGCTGGTTGACCTTGATGGGATAGACGCAGCAGTAGTCGCCGCGGTAGCCCCCCTCGGCCATCGCCTGGACGAAAGCATCGTGGATTTCCTTGAGGCGATGCTGCAGGATTTCACCGAACCGCAGCAGGATTGGCAGGTCGATTCCGCGCATCTGCAGCCGATCAACCAATTGCTTCAGGTCGATGCTGCGATCGGCCTGCTTGCCGGGATGGACGAGCAGGTTTCCAGCGGCCCCCACGGAAAAATAGCCCTTCCCCCACCGGCTGACCTCATAGAGGTCAGCCGCATCCGCAACAGTCCATGTTTCTACGTCGAGATCGACCGCCATCACTCACCTGGGAACCATGCGGTTGCGGACACGTTCAGCACGCGCGAAAAGTGTAGCGTTGCCAGCGGGCGGCGACACCGCCTTGGGGCCGCCGACGAGATTTCCTCGGGCCGGGCCGCCGCCGTTTCGCCCCGGCTCCACTCAGGACAGCAGTTCGGAGATGACGCGGCCGCCATTGGCGATTTTCATCGGCCGCCCATTTTTCGCCCGATAGGTCGTCTCGAGCGGAATGCCCAGGGCCTGGAGAACACTGGCCATCAGATCCTGCGACGAAAAGGGCTCGCTGACGACGTCTCGGCCGTCAGCACTGGTCTCACCGACCGCCACGCCTCGCTTGAAGCCGGCACCACCAACCACCACGCTCCAACTGCGGGCCCAGTGGTCGCGGCCACCATTGCCGTTGATTGTCGGAGTGCGGCTGAACTCACCCATCCAGATGATGGCCGTGTCGTCGAGCAGGCCCCGGTCTGCCAGATCAGCCACCAAGCCGCTCATTGCCCGGTCGAGTTCAGGCAACTTCCGGTCGGCCAGGGTCGGGAAGATATCGCTGTGATTATCCCAGCCTCCCAGATTCACCTCAATGAAAGGCACACCGGCCTCCACAAGTCGCCGGGCCATCAGGCAGCCACGGCCAAAGTTGTTTTCGCCGTAGCGTTCCCTGACCCCGGCCGGCTCCTGGGCGACCTTGAAGGCATCCAACTGGCTGCTGGTCATCAGCCGCACCGTCTTCTCGACCACCTTGCGGTGATCGCTGGGGAGCCCGCCCCGGCTTTCACCGATGAAACGATCCTCGACGGCAGCGAGCATCCGGAGTCGCTCCGCCAGCCGCTGTGGCTCAATCCCCATCTCAAGGTTACGGACCTGGCCATCGGCATTGACCACAAAGGGATCCCAGGCTGTCCCCAGAAAACCCGAGCCGACACTCCCTCCTCCCACCGAGACGAAGGGAGGGATCTCGAGGGTTTCGATGGCGTCCGCCAATTCGTGGGCGATGACCGATCCATAGCCTGGGTGCTCGACATTCGGATTCGGCACGAATCCAGTGTGCATGTAGTAACGGCCCCGCTGGTGATCGGCCTCGCGGGTGCTCATTGAGCGGACAATCGCCAGGTGGTGCATCTGCTGGGCAGTCAACGGCATGTGCTCACTGATCGCAACTCCGTCGGCCGACGTTGAAATCTGCTTGAACGGCCCACCAGTCGCCTGGCCCGGCTTGAGATCCCAGATGTCCATCGTGCTCGGACCGCCTCCCATCCAGAGCAGAATGGCCGACTTGTGCCGCTTTTTCAGATCGGCCGCATTGGCCAGCAGCGACCGGGTGAAGCAGCTGGCCGGAGCCGCCAGAGCAGCCAGGCCCGCCAGGTGGGAAAGGAAGTGACGCCGCTGAAGACCGGCAGCAGTCGGGTGGGCAGTCGAGTGGGAAATCATCGCAAGGCTCCTGGCTGTTCAGTGGTTGAGAATGAACTCGTTGGAATTGAACAATGCCCACCAGACATCCTGGAGAGCCTCAGCCGCCTTCCCTTTTCGGGCCAGCAGCAGCCGGTTGGCCTCCGCGACCTCCTTGGCCGACGGCCGCCGGGCCAACGCAGCCAGGTAGAGGGCGTCGATTTTTTCCCGATTACGCAGGGGCCCGCTGGCGATCTGGTCGAGAAATCCGTCGCGGTCGAGCCTGGTGGCGGTCTTGATCAGGTCGCCGTTGAACATCATCAGAACTTGCGGAATCGATCCGTTGAACGTGGTCGCGTCGTCCCCTTCGTCAGTCCCGAACGCGATCACGAATTGGGACAGCCAGCGATCCCGCTGGCGGGCGGCCTCAGCCTCGTCACCCCGGTCGGCCCGGGTCGCCGTCAGCAGCGACTCGTAGAGCTGCTCAGCCTGTATCTGTCGGGGATAGAACCGGGCAAACCGGGGCGGCTCACCAAGCTGCGGAGCGTCACTCTCGTTGCCTGCTTCGATCCGACTCGACAGTGAGTAGGGTTTTGACAGCACGATCCACCGCATCAACGACTTGAGATCATAGCTGTACTGCTGCAGCCGCTCGGCCAACCCATCAAGCAGGGCCGGATGAGTCGGCCGGTTGTGATCGCCAAAGTCATCGATCGGCTTGGTGAATCCATACCCCAGAAAGCGGGCCCAGAGCCGGTTGACGATCGCCTTTGGCAGCAGTGGGCTGCCCACCAACAGCCGGGCCAACTCCTGCCGTCGATTCACCCCGTACGATTCGCCAGTCGGCAGTTGGCCGGGCAACAGGCCGCTCCGGGAAATCTCACCGCCGTCAATGAAGATTGGATAGGCAACCTTCACCAGGCCATTCCGCAATTCGTAATAAATCTCCGCTTCGTCCGGATTGCCCCCTTCGCCGGCGAAATCCTCATCAACGAGTTCCACCCAGGCGACCCGGCGGCCGCCGCCGAAACGCCGCAGTCCACGGGTCTGCCGGAAGAAGGCATTGAGTTCCCAAAACTGATTCTGCTTGACCCCGCTGTTGAACGGATGGTTGTGGCACTGGGTGCATTGAACCTGAAGGCCCAGAAAAATCTGCGCCGTCTTGGCCGTCGCTTGAATCCCCCCATCTGCGAGTTTCCCGCTGAGAAAATTGGTCGCCCCGTTGAACCGCTCCACTCCTTCACGGTCGGCGTTGTCGCCAGTGGCGACGAGCAGTTCCTCAACAAAGCGGTCGTAGGGCATGTTGGCCGCAAAGGCATCCGTGAGATACCGCCGCATCCCGTCGCGGTCGACCATCCGGTTGGTGGTGTCCCGGCCAATCAGGATGGTCGTCCAGACATTGGCCCAATGCCGGGCATACTCAGAGGCATACTCGTCCCCCAGCAAGCGGTCGACCAGGCGGGTTGCACGACGGCGGTCCCGGCTTTTGAGGTAGTCCTGCAGTTCCGCAACTGTCGGAATCCGGCCGATCAGATCGAGATAAGCCCGCCGGCACCACTCGCCATCGGTGGCGGCATCGGCCGGCGTCAGCCCGCTGTCGTTCCAGACCGCCTCAATCTGCTCATCGATAAACGCAATCTGGGGCTCGCTGGAACCTGTCTCTGGCGAAGCCGAAAGACCGACGGTGGGCATACTGACAAGCCCGGCCACCAGGATGACTCGCCGCCAACCGGACCAAAAAATCCACTCATTCAGAATGGTTTCCACGCATCCGTCCTCCACTGCCGAAAACACCCTAGTCTTTATTGTCGGCCACAGGCAGGCTGTGGTCAACAAAATAGCTAGGCTCCCTCGGCGGATCATTCCGGCGGCGGGAATGCGACGGTAAAGGCTTCAGCCAAACGCCCGGTCGCTTAGGTCGCGGCGGCTTCCACCCGCGGAGCGGTTCTTCCGGCAGCCGACATCTCGCCGACGAACTCCAGAATGGCCCGGGGGCCGGCATCACCAAGCCGGGGGCGGGCAAGCTTGAGGATCCGGGTATAGCCGCCGGGTCGGTCAGCAAACCGGGGGGCAATCGTGTCAAACACCAGCCGCGTCGCCTGCTTGTCGCCGAGCAGCCTGAGCACCCGCCGGCGAGCCGTGACAGCCGGAGCCATCGCCTGAGCCCACTGTCGCCACTGCTCGCTCTGCCGCCACTGCTTCCATTCGGCTGAGTCTCGCTCGGCGGCGGTGGCGTACTCTGCCGCCGCCCGCTCGGCAACCAGGCCATGCCGGGCAATTGTGATGCACCGCTCAACCACCGGCCGCACTTCTTTGGCCTTGGCCACGGTGGTCACGATCCGGCCGGGCACCTTCGGCGCTCCCGCCTCGCCCGGGTCGAATTCCCGCTCAGTCAGCATCAGCGCTGAAGCCAGATTCCGAAGCAATGCCCGTTGATGCGACGGGCTGCGGCCGAGAATGCGGCCTTTCCGACGATGACGCATGATCCACCCTTTTCCTGTCTGCTCTTGCTGTTTGTTCGTACGACTGCGGCTCGCCCGAACCGCGTCAGGACTCTGTCCCCACGGTTGTCATGCCGAGCGAAAGGCCAAGGTCGCTCAACTTTTCTTCAATTTCCTGCAGCGTCGTGTCACCGGCATTTCGGAGTTCCAGAACCTCCTCACGGGTCTTGGAGACAAGATCCTTCAGGGTCTGAATGCCTTCAACTTCAAGGCAGTTGCTGGCCCGCAACGAAAGCCGGAGGTCGCTGACGAGCATACTCAGCCGGCTCTCCAGCGGTGCCTCGAGGTCGAGCAATCCCTCTCCCCCTGCACCATGGACCGGGCTGCCCGGTGAGGTGTAGCCGACGAACGGGTTGAGATGCTTCCGCAGAATCTTGGCGGCCTCAACCAACGCCATCTCCGGCGTAATTGTGCCATCGGTCCAGATTTCAAGCGTGAGCTTGTCGTAGTTCGTCTTCTGGCCCACCCGGGTCTCTTCAACCTCGTAACGAACCCGAGTCACCGGACTAAAAACCGCATCGACCGGGATAATTCCGATCTCCTGGCCGTCGGGGCTGTGCTCGCTGCTGGGGACATACCCCCGGCCGTTTTCCACGACCATTTCCAATTCAAAAGGAACATCGTCGGTCAGCGTGGCGAGCACGAGATCCTTATTCACCACCTCAACCGCTTCGTCGGTCTGGATATCAGCCGCCGTGACCGGCCCCTTGGTGCTCTTCTCCACCCGAATCACTCGCGTCGAGTCACTCTGGTTCTTGACAACCAGGCTTTTAACCGCAAGCACGACATCGGTGACATCCTCAAGGACCCCCTTGATCGTGGTGAACTCGTGCAGCGAACCGCCAAGTTTCATCTGCGTGATGGCACTCCCTTCGAGGCTCGACAGCAGAATCCGCCGCAGGCTGTTGCCCACGGTCGTGCCGAAGCCGCGTTCAAACGGCTCGGCAGTGAACTTGCCGTAGGTGCCGGTAAGGGTTTTGCTGTCGGCTTCGACCGAGCCGGGAAGTTCGAGACCACGCCAGCGAATATGCATGGGGTTCTCCTTGGTGACGGGTGCGACGGGGGGGGTGATGAGGGCGGCTGAAGACGACTACTTCGAACAGAGTTCGATGATCAGATTTGTCTGCACCGGAATCGAAACATCATCGGGAGCTGGCAGACGGTCAACCCGGGCCTCGGGTACGCCGTCTTCAGACCGAGACACGAAATCGGGCATCTCACGCCGGAATTCAGCAAGCGAACCGTGGGCGAGCTGAAGGCTCTTGGCCCGGTTTTTTATCCGGATGAGATCTCCGGCACGAACAAGGTAACTCGGCACATCGACCCGATGCCCATTCACGGTGATGTGCCCGTGGGCGACCATCTGCCGGGCACTTGCCCGGGAGGCCGCAAAACCAACCCGGTGAACCACGTTATCGAGCCGCCTTTCCAGCAACGACATCAGCGTTTCACCGGTGTTCCCTGAGCCCTTCTCAGCGCGGTTGAAGTAGGTGCGGAACTGTCGCTCCAGCACACCGTAGTAGTGCTTAACTTTTTGCTTCTCCCGCAACCGCAGGCCGTAGTCTGTCGGCTTGGGCCGCCGCTTCTGCACAACACCCGGCGGGGTGGGCCGACGATCAAAGGCACACTTCGGGGTATCGCAACGATTCCCCTTGAGAAACAGTTTCAGCCCGTCCCGGCGGCAGAGCCGACAGACCGGCCCAGTGATTCGTCCCATGTTCTCTTCCTCAGTCCAATCAATCTCATGCCAACCGACTGCCCACTGGCAGTCAGGGAATCTCTTCTTAGACGCGACGCTTTTTCGGGGGGCGGCAGCCGTTGTGGGGCAGCGGCGTGATGTCTTCGATACTTTTCACGTTCATGCCAGCGGCCTGCAGGGCGGTGATCGCACTCTCCCGGCCACTGCCAGGGCCCTTCACCCGAACCTCCAGATCCTTCACGCCAAACTTGGCAGCCTTCTCGGCGGCTTGCTGGGCCGCCAATTGCCCCGCAAAAGGTGTTCCCTTACGGCTTCCCTTGAAGCCACAGGTACCACCGCTCGCCCAGCAGAGCGTGTCGCCCCGGGGGTCAGTGATCGTCACTGTGGTGTTATTGAAGGTCGCGTCGATGAAGGCGATGCCGGAGGAGACACTTTTCTTTTTCGATTTTGCTGTCTTGGCCATTGTTTTGAAACCTTTGATGAAACGTCCCGGAATCTGTTACCGGTAGGAGCCGGGCCGGACCGCCGGGGCTGTTGGGTTGTTTTGGTGGCGGGTGGCTAGCGTAGGTCCTTGACGCCCTTCTTGCCCGCGACGGTCTTCTTTGGCCCCTTTCGGGTTCGGGCGTTGGTCCTGGTCCGCTGCCCCCGAACGGGAAGGCCGCGGCGGTGCCGGAGCCCGCGGTAGCAGCCGATGTCCTTCAGGCGGGAAACACCCTGAGCGACCTGCCGCCGGAGTTGCCCCTCGACGACATAATCCTTGTCGAGCAGTGACGCCATCCGAGCCAGTTCATCCTCGTGCAGTTCGCGGGCCTGAGCCTCTGGGCTCACCCCCGCCTTGAGGCAGAGTTCGCGGGCGATCCTGGGACCAACCCCGTAGAGATACTGGAGCGAGTAGACGGTCTTCTTGTCGGAGGGGATGTCAACGCCGAGGAGTCGTGGCATGGCGGGGAGATTCCGAGTGGGTATCCGAAGTTTTGGTTACGTATGGTGGCGGGATCGAAATCCCTTTGATCGGCCGGTGTCACCGCAGGATGCTTGCAAACGCCCTGGCCGTGGGCCGTCCGCCATCTCACTTCAGCCGCCGATGGGCAGGGCCAGCCGCTCTGAACATCAAAGTGGCTGACATCCTTCCCCCTACGAGGCGAAGAATATCCGCGACTTCGCCCGCCTCAGCGGGAGCCGCGGACATCGACGATCATTCAATCGAATCATCCCTGCCGCTGCTTGTGACGGGGGTTATCGCACAAAACAAATACGACGCCGCGACGGCGAACAATTTTGCACTTTTCGCAGACCCGCTTGACGCTTGCCCGAACCTTCATCACACCCGTGACGCCGTCGCGTCACACCTCACAGCGTTGGTGAACCAATTGAACTAGACACATCGAAGCCTCGGAGTATAGGCCTGAGGAGGAGGGCTTCACAAGTGGGTGGCATTTTCTCGGGTCCAGCCGCAAAAAAAGGCTGAAAGAGGCACGTCGGCTGCAGCAGTCGGACCAGTCAGCCCCGGGCTGCGGCCACCCCGCGGGATGACTCGCCTCGTTCTTGATCGGTCGGAGGGGCCGTGAGCACCTGCGGGCCTGCTTCGGTAATGGCTACCGTGTGCTCAAAGTGGGCACTCGGCTTCCCATCAGCGGTCGACTGCGTCCAGTGATCGGCCAGCGGCCGCACTTTTTTGGTGCCTAGATTGACCATCGGTTCAACCGCGATGACCAGCCCAGGCTCGAGTTCAAAGTCGTGCTTTCGCCGAAACGAAGGCGAGCAGAAATTTGGCACTTGCGGGTCTTCGTGCATTTTTTTGCCGATGCCATGCCCGACGAAATTCTCGACCACCGTGAAGCCAAAATCCCTGACATAGGTGGCCATTTCTGCAGCCACGTCACCCCACCGGTTCCGGGATGCCATCAGTTCGATGGCAAGCTTGAGAACCCCGGAGGTACAGTCGAGCAGTCGCTGGACCTCGTCACTGACCTGACCGACCGGATGCGTGTAGGCGGAATCTCCACACCAGCCTTTGAGCCGGCAGCCGGTGTCGATGCTGATGATGTCCCCCTCCCGCAACTTTCGGTTCCCCGGAATCCCGTGGACAACCTCATCGTTGACCGAAATACAGCACACCGCCGGAAACGGAATTTTTCCCGGGACGCCCTTGAACAGCGGGATCACCTGCTGCTCCTCAAAAAACCGCTCAACGGCACGGTCAATTTCGCCCGTGGTGACACCTGGCCGCACTAATTCGGCAGCAATCTGGTGCGCCTCCCAGACGAGCAGGCCGGCCTTCCGCATGGCCGCAATCTCACGGCTCGATTTCAAGGTCACCACGTCAGCCCGATCTCCTCACCTACGTCCAACCATTTCCCAATCCCATCGCAATCATCAACCAGCCGGCATGCCGGCAGCTTCCTGGATGCGGTTCTACCGTCTCACTCGCCGGAATGCACGGACTGCCCGCCGTACCCGTTCGAAGATGTCCTCAGCAGTTCCGAGGCCGTCAATGCTCGCGAGCTTTCCCTGACGATCATAGTACTCCAGCAGCGGTGCGGTCTGCCGCTCAAAGCTCTCAATCCGGCGAGCGAAAATCTCGGGATTGTCGTCCTCCCGTTTCCGGGCAAGCATCCGCCGGACCAGTTCGTCCCGCGGCACTGCCAGTTCGATCACCCCATCGACACTCATGGCCTGCCGCTCAAGCAGATCATCGAGCATTTCAGCCTGCGTGATCGTGCGCGGAAATCCGTCAAGGAGACAGCCCCTGCGGCAATCAGGAGCCTGTAGTCGGCGGGTGACGAGCCCCAGAATCAGCTGGTCTGGCACCAACTGCCCGTGGCTCATGTAGCCGGCCGCCTCCCGTCCCTCAGCCGTGCCCTGCTTGATCGCCGCCCGCAGCATTTCCCCGGTCGACAGATGGGGCACTTCCAGCATTTCGACCAGCCGCTGGCATTGCGTTCCCTTCCCGGCCCCCGGTGGTCCGATCAGGATTATCCGCATGAGGCAGTCAGGGGGCGAGAGGGTTCAACTGGTCGCGATTGTCGCCAGCCAATGATGCAAGCCTACGGCGGTCACCGCCGAAAACCAACCGTCCGGCAGAGGACCACTCGTACCGCCCAGAATCATCTGGGCAATCACGACTTCTCCAGCAGTCCACTGTAGTTCCGCATTACCAGATGGCTGTCAATCTTCTGCACGAGATCGAAGGCGACACTCACTGCGATCAGCAGGCCCGTGCCGCCGTAAAAGCTGGCAATCTGGACGGGAATGCCCAGGGCTCCACTGACGATCGTCGGAATGACTGCAACAAGAGCGAGGAAGCCGGCACCGACGTAGGTGATTCGCTCCATCACCCGCTCAAGATAGTCGGCGGTCCGCTTGCCAGGCCGGTAGCCCGGAATGAATGCCCCGAAATTCTTGAGATTGTCGGCCATCTCCTTCGGATTGAAGGTGATGGCCGTCCAGAAATAGCAGAAAAAGTAAATGAGTGCGATGTAGCAAATGTTGTAAAGATATGACTGCCCACGAGTGAACGAGTCATGCAGACCGGCCAGCACAGCGTTTCCCGGGTAGGCGTTGCTGAGGTACTGGAAGAACATCTGCGGGAACAGCAGCAGTGAACTGGCGAAGATGATCGGCATGACACCGGCCTGGTTGACCCGCAACGGCAGATACTCGCGGGTGCCCCCATAGACCCGGCGACCCCGCACATGCTTGGCGCTTTGAGTGGGAATCCGCCGCTGCCCTTGCGTCATGAACACCACGCCCGCCACTACGCCGACGAACAGGGCGGCAAGAACGAGAATTTTCTCAATTCCCATTTTGCCCCCACCACCACCCAGTTCCAGGCTGGTGTCACCAGCCAGCGAAACCAGGGCGCTGGGCATCGCTGCGAGAATGCCGGCCATGATCAGCAGGCTGATGCCGTTGCCGATCCCAAACTCGTCAATCTGTTCACCAAGCCACATCAGGAAGACGGTTCCAGCGGTCATGGTCATCACCGCGACAAGTTGCCAGCTCAACGGCAGGCTGCCGTCCACAAGAAAACTTGACTGGATCAGAGAGGCCTCACCAACCTGCGTGTTCGAGAGAAAGGCGACATAGGCCCAACTCTGCAGAATGCAGATGCCGACGGTCGCGTAGCGGGTGTATTCGTTGATTTTCTTGCGGCCGGCCTCACCCTCCTTCTGCAGCCGCTCAAGCGGCGGCCAGACGGTGCCAAGCAATTGAAAAATGATCGAGGCCGAGATGTAGGGCATGATCCCCAGCCCGAAGATTGTTGCTTGGGAAAGCTGGCTGGCGGAGAACACGGCGACGGTCTTCAGCAGGTCGCTGATGCCACCCGACTCCTCGGCAAATGCCCGCATCGCCGCCGGATCGACGATCGGCAGTGGCACCTGCCAGCCAACCCGGTAGATCGCCAGCAGCCCGAGCGTCAACAGAATCTTCTGCCGCAACTCCGGAATCGTGAAGATGATCCTGATTTTTTCGAACACGCCGGCGACTCCATTTCCTGATTTCGAAGACTTCCTGTCATTGCCCGGGCGTCTTCACCGCGGCCCACTAACACCGGATGTCGACGCTACCTTACTCCGAAGCGGTCGTTCCTGGCGATGGCGGTTCGGCTACCGGGGCCTGCCCGGCAGCGGCCTGCTTTTTGTGGCCTTTGACAACCGGAGCCGGACCTGGGATTTCCGTCACACTGCCCCCGGCGGCGAGAATCTTCTCTCGGGCCTGCTTGCTAAACGCGTGCGCAGAAACGTTCAGGGACTTGGTGAGCTCCCCGTCACCGAGGATTTTCAGCTGCTGCCATATTCCCTTGGCAACTCCCGACGAACGCAGCAGGTCGAGGGTGACGTCGGTCCCGGGCTCGAAGGCAGCCTCGAGATTGGCAACGTTGATGTTCTTGATGATCCGGCCGTGGCGATTGTGGAAACCTCGCTTCGGAATCCGGCGAATAATCGGGCTGCGGCCTCCCTCGAAAATGGACGGGGCCGACCAGCCGGCCAACTGTCCCTGCCCCTTATGGCCTCGGCCTGAGGTCTTGCCCCGGCCCGAACCGGGCCCCCGGCCGATCCGCAGCCGCTTGCGGCGTTTCTGGATACCTTTGTTGACGTCATTAAGTTTCATCGTGATCGATCTTTCTGCGGTCTCCGCTGTCAGACTTGTTTTTGCGGCAGCGGGGACAGCGGGCACCCGTAAACCGCTTCAGCTCTTCCCGCGGCTAGTCAGCCAGGCTCACACCCCGCAGTCGCTCGACATCCTCGAGCGTCCGCAGTTGCTTGAGGCCTTCGATGGTGGCCTTGACAAGGTTCACCGGATTGACCGACCCATGGGCCTTGGTGAGAACGTCCTGAATTCCTGCTGATTCACAGACCGCTCGCACGGCCGCCCCAGCGATGATTCCCGTCCCCGGGCTCGCTGGCAGCAAAATCACCTTCGAGGTGCCGCTCCAGCCTTCGACCCGATGCGGAATCGTCCCGGAGACCACCGGCACCTCCACCAGGTTCTTCATCCCGTCCTTGATCGCTTTTTCGACCGCCGGCGGGACCTCGTTGGCCTTCCCATAGCCACAGCCAACCTTGCCTTTGCCGTTCCCAACGACAACTAGGCCGGCAAAGCTGAACCGCCGTCCTCCCTTCACCACCGTCGCGCAACGGCGGACCTTCACCACTTTTTCGGTGAATTCCCCGCCCGCTCTCGATTCTCTTCCCGATGCTGTGTTCGTTGCCACGATCTCTCTCCCGATGGTTTGCGGTGCCTCAGAATTCCAAACCGGCCTCGCGGGCAGCATCGGCCAACGCCGCTACCCGTCCGTGGTACCGGCAGGGCCCACGATCAAAACAGACCTGCGACACCCCGGCCGCCTTGGCCCGCTCGGCAAGGGCTCTCCCAATGGCGACCGCGGCATCCTTGTTGCCACCCGACGCCAGACCAGACTTCAGTTGCGGCTCGACCGTCGAAGCCGAAGCCAGTGTCCGCCCTGCACCGTCATCGATGACCTGGGCGTAAATGTGCTTGAGCGTCCGCCGAACCGACAGCCGGGGACGTGCCGAGGTACCCCGTAATGGCTTTCGCACACGACGTTGCCGCCTGAGCCGCTGCAAGCGATTTGACCGTGCATGATCCATGATATGACTCCTGTTGTGGCCACCAACTGGGCGGCCCCGATCTCTGATTCCGGTGCCGGTTACTTCGTGACAGCCTTGCCCGCCTTTCGGCGAACCTGCTCATTTTCATAACGGATGCCTTTGCCCTTGTAGGGTTCCGGCTTCCGCAATGCTCGCACCTCGGCGGCAAATTGGCCGACAAGCTGCTTGTCAATACCCTTGATGCTGATGTGTGTCTGGTCAGGGCAGGTGACGGTCAACCCCTCGGGCACCGGCACGTGCAGTTCGTTCGCGAACCCCACCCGTAGTTGCAGGATGTTTTTTTGTAGGGCAGCAAGATAGCCGACCCCGACGATTTCCAGCCGCTTTTCGTAGCCCTTCGTGACGCCCTCAACCATGTTGTTCACCAACGCCCGCGTCAGGCCGTGGATCGACCGGGCCAGCCGGCTCTCGTCGTGCCGGGAGACCTTGAGGCTGGAAGCCGATTCATCCAATTCCACCCGCACGGTGGGATGGTGCTGATGCTCAAGCTTGCCCAGCGGGCCTTCGATGGCCACCAGCCGATTCTCTATTTTCACTTTGACGCCCTGGGGAATATCGACTGGCGCCTTACCGATACGAGACATGGGGGAAACCCTCTTTCGCTGATCCAACCGCTATGTATTCGTGGTTATTGTTCGCTGTTTTAACGATCGGCCGTCGCCGGCCGGCCGATAAGCCCTCACCAAAGCTCGCAAAGCACTTCGCCGCCGAGCTTCCGTTGCCGCGCCTCACGATCACTGACCACGCCACCAGACGTCGACAGGATTGAGATTCCGAGCCCGCCCAGCACGGGGCGGAGCAGGGCCGAGCGGCTGTAGACCCGGCGTCCGGGCGAGCTGACCCGTTTGATGTGGCGGATTAGCCGCTCACCATTGGGGCCGTATTTCAGCTCCAGTTGCAGGAGCGATACGGGACTGGCTTGAACCTCGCGCCAGTCCCAGATAAAGCCCTCCTTCTTGAGCACCTCAGCCAGGCCACGCTTCACTTTCGAGAAGGGCACCTCGACAACAGGCTTCTCGACACGGACGGCATTCCGAATGCGGGTGAGCATGTCGGCAATCGGGTCGGTCATCATATGATTTCGTTCCTACCAGCTGGCCTTGCGAACACCCGGAATGCAGCCTTGATCGGCCAGCTTCCGGAAACAGATGCGACAGGTCCCGAACTTGCGGTAGACCGCCCTCGGCCTGCCACAAAGCATGCACCGACGGATGGTTCGGGTGGAAAACTTCGGCGGTCGCTTGGCGGCCGCGATTTTTGATTTGCTTGCCATGGCTTTGTTCCGCCGCCGGATCTCGTTCCCGACGGTGCTGAGAAAGTGTCGGGCCGCTACGCCGCGGCCTCACCCCCTTCTCCCTCGGTCTTCTTCATCGGCAGCCCCAACGCTCGGAGCAAGGCCCTCGCCTCGTCATCTGTATGGGCCGTGGTCACCAATGTGATGTTCATTCCTTGGGGTCGAACAAATTTGTCGGGATTGATCTCCGGGAAGACCATCTGCTCCGACAGCCCCAGGCTGTAGTTACCGTGTCCATCAAAGGCGGTCGCCGATAGTCCGCGAAAGTCGCGGACGCGAGGCAGCGCCATTGAGATCAGTCGATCCAAAAACTCATACATTCGCCGTCCTCGGAGCGTCACCTTGCAACCGATCGGCAGATTCTCCCGGAGCTTGAATCCTGAAACCGCCTTGCGGGACAAGGTTGCCACCGGTTTCTGGCCGGTGATCTGCCCGAGGGCAGCGATCGCCTCCTCAAGGTGCTTCTTCTCCGTGATCGCAATACCAACGCCCATGTTGACCACAATCTTCTCAAGCTTGGGGATGGCATGGGGATTGGTGCGGCCAAGTTGTTCAGCCAAAGCGGACCGCACCGTGTTGTTATAAAAATCGAACAGCCGGGGCGTTCCGATGTCGCCTGTAGCCTCTGATTTTGCTGGTTTTTCTTTTTTCGCCATCACTCCGACCCTTCACTCACTTTTGGACTGCTGTCTGCTGGTTTACTTTTTTCTGGAGACTTCTTTCGTCGCGGCGATGAGGCCCGCTGGCTAGCCGCGGCGTCACCCTGCCCGCCCTGGGCAGATATCAGTCACTTGCCCTCGCTCACGCCGTGGTCGCCGGTTGGCCCTTCTGGTCAGCCTTGGATCGCCCCACCTGCCCGAGATCAGCACCGCAGGCCCGGCAGATTCTGGTTTTGACCCCAGCAGTTGAACGGCACCCGAGCCGGGTCGCTTTTCCGCAGGCGGAGCAGACCAGCAGCACATTCGATGCGTCGATTGGCATTTCCTTGCTGAGGCGGCCACCCTGGGGGTTTTTCTGGCTTCGTTTGATGTGACGGTAAACCCGATTCACACCCTCAACAACAAGTTTGCCCCGGCTGGGATCGACCGTCAGCACGCGGGCCCGCGTGCCACGGGAATTGCCTGTCTGTACCTCAACTGTGTCGCCCGTTCGTATCAGCATCAGACCACCTCGCTCGCCAGACTGACAATTTTCATGAAATTCCGATCCCGCAATTCCCGGGCCACGGCCCCGAAGATGCGGGTCCCTTTCGGGTTCTTGTCGTTATCAACGATCACGCAGGCATTCGAATCAAATCGCACGTAGCTGCCGTCGGGCCGCCGGGTGGGATTCTTGCACCGCACAATCACCGCTTTGACAACAGCCTTCTTTTTGACGTCACTGCCGGCAATGACACTCTTGACGCTGCAGATAATCACGTCTCCCAGGCCGGCGGTGCGTTTCTTGCTACCGCCCAGAACCTTGAAACACATGACTTCCTTGGCACCGGTGTTGTCCGCGACCGTCAGCCGCGACTGCATCTGGATCATCAGTTAGTCCCTTCCTGTTCGGCAGCCGTGACGGTCGTCGCGTCCCGGCCGGTCGCCGAGGCCGCCTCGTCCCGGGCCGAAGCCTCCCGAAGTTCGGTGGCCCGAGCCCCTGACCTGAGCGAACTGATGTCGACGGCAGTGCTCTTGGCGACTACGCGGACCAGTTCCCAACGCTTGGTACGACTTCGCGGCGGGCACTCGATAATCTCAACGAGATCGCCGGGAGCGGACTCTTCCTGCTCATCATGCACATGGCAGACAGTCCGGCTGTGGAGAATGCGGCCGTACTTAGGGTGACGGATAATTCGCGGAATCTCGACACGGCGGGTCTTGCTGGCCGCGGCACTGGTCACGGTGCCTGTTTCAACTCGTTTGGGCATTGGGCTGTGTCCTGACTGTACTGATCATTTCCGCGTTTTGGCGGACAGGTTTTGTTTCGTGGTGGGACGGGTTCTTGACGACGGCTATCCCGATGGTGCGAACTCAGGCAGGTGCCGCCTCGGCGGAAGCTGATTCGGCTGCTGCAACCGCCCCGGCCGAAGCACGGCTGCGTTCGCCCAGGATGGTTTGGCAGCGGGCGATCAGTCGGCGTTGCTTCCGCATTTCCGAAGGGGCAGCGAGCTTTTCGGTCTGCGACTGGATCCGCAGACGGAAAAGCGACTCCGCGGCGTCCTTCGAGACCAGACGAATCTGCTCGTCACTCATCTCCCGTAGTTCTGCTGGCTTGGTCATCTCATGCATTCCCTGATCTACATTGTCCGTTTCTTCACCATCCGCACGCGGACTGGCATCTTGTGGGCTAGTCTCGCAAAGCAGACCTTGGCCACGTCTTCGGTCACACCGCCAATTTCAAACAGCACCGTCCCGGGCCGGATGACAGCCGCCCAGAAATCGGGCTCACCCTTGCCTTTACCCATTCGGGTTTCAAGCGGAATTGAAGTAATTGACTTGTGCGGAAAGACGCGAATGTAAAGCCGCCCACCACCACGCAGATACTGCTGCGCAGCGATACGGCCGGCTTCGATCGTAGCAGCCGGAAGCCACCCCGGTTGCTCGGCCTGAAGCCCGAACTCACCGAAGATGACCCGATTACCACGAGTCGCCTCACCTCTTATACGACCTCTTTGGCTTTTTCGGTGCTTGACCCTCTTGGGCATCAGCGGCATCGCCGTTCTCCTCGTACATTCCCTGGTTCACCCACACCTGGACGCCAATGTGTCCTTGCGCGGTGGGTGCTTCACAGAACCCGTAATCAATTTTGGCCCGCAGCGTCGAAAGTGGCATCGAGCCGGCAATGCTTTTTTCGCACCGCGACATCTCCGCACCACCAAGCCGGCCGGCCAACTGAATTTTGACACCCTTTGCGCCGGCATCCATGGTCGACTCAATTGTTCGCTTCAACGTCCGACGGAAGGCGGCCCGTTTGCTCAGCTGGTCGGCAATATCTTCCGCGACCAGTTGCGCCTGGATCTCTGGACGCGAGATCTCCTCCACCTTGAGATTCACCCGGCGGCCGAGCAGCTCCTGCAGTTCGTCCTGAAGCCGGTCAACCTCCTGGCCCTTACGGCCGATGATCACGCCCGGCCGGGCAGAATGGAGAATCACCTTGACTTCGTCGCGAGTTCGCTCGATCTCCACCTTCGAAATGGCTGCTGCGCGGTACTTCTTCTTCATGAACTGCCGGACCTTGAAGTCCTCCAGCAGCAGATCACGAAATTCCTTTTTGGGTGCATACCAACGGCTCTTCCACGGCTCCATGATGCCGGTACGAAATCCTGTTGGATTGACTTTTTGGCCCATTTGATCGTTCTTTCTCTTAGCTCGCCTGTTTCGCCTGTCGTGCCGATCAGTCCGCCGCGGCGGTGTTATTCCTCGGTCGCCGCCCCTGCCCCGGCCCGACCGGCCTCAGCAGTAGCGGTGACCACATTGTCCAATGCCACCTTGATGTGCGACATCCGCTTCTTGATCTCATAGGCCATGCCCCGGGCCCGCGGCTGGAACCGCTTGATCATCGGGCCGCCGTCGATCCGGGCATCGACCACCACCAGATCGTCAACACCGGGAGCCTGTTGGTGCTCAGCATTACCGAGGGCACTCTTAATCACCTTCTCAAGCATCCGGGCACCCCGATGCGGCTGAAACCGCAGGATGTCAAGCGCTTCGTCGGCAAACTTGCCCCGAACCAGGTCGGCAAGATGCCGGACCTTGCGGGGACTAATTCGGGCGTACTTATGCGTTGCTGTGTATGGCATTGGTTCTCTTGGCTCACTTTCCCTTGCCGCCGTGTCCCCGGAAGGTTCGACTCGGCGAGAATTCACCCAACTTGTGGCCCACCATGTCCTCGGTCACGAAGACCTTGAGATGCTGCTTGCCGTTATGGACCATGAACGTCAGCCCGATAAACTCCGGTACGATTGTGCAGGCCCGCGACCATGTCTTGATCGGCTCGCGATCGCCACTGGAGAGCTGCTTCTCGACCTTTCCGTACAGCCGGGGGTCGACGAATGGCCCCTTCTTCGAACTGCGTCCCATACCAAACCTTTTCGTTACCTGAGTGTCTGTGAGGTCCGCTCGCCGCTGACAGCCTCCTCGCGGCCACCAGCAGAGCGGGATCATTCCGCTACTTCAGCCGAAGCTGACCGTATCGCTTACTCTTTCGCCTGCGAATAATCGCTGCCCCGGACGGCTTCCGGGGCTTCCTGGTTCCACCACCCTTCGCAGTCTTGCCAGTGGGGCTGACCGGATGCCGCCCCCCCTTGGTTCGGCCCTCACCACCGCCGTGGGGATGATCGATCGGATTCATCGCCGTTCCCCGGACATGCGGTCGACGACCAAGCCACCGGGCCCGCCCGGCCTTACCGAGGCGAACATTCATATGCTCAGAATTTCCAATCGACCCGATCGTCGCCCGGCAGGCGGCCGGTACCCGGCGAATCTCACCCGAAGGGAGCGTGATCTGGGCCCAGCCCGCTTCCCGGGCCATCAACGTGGCCGAGGTGCCAGCGGATCGGCAGAGCCGGCCACCGCGGCCCGGCTGCATCTCAATGTTGTGAATCGTCGTGCTCAGGGGAATTGCCGAAAGCGGCATGCAGTTCCCGATTTCAGGCGGTGCCGACGGCCCACTGACAACAGTGCCACCAGCGTTGAGCCCATCAGGGGCAAGAATGAATCGCTTTTCACCATCGGCGTAATGAATCAACGCAATTCGGCAGGTCCGGTTGGGGTCGTACTGAATGGAATGCACCTTGCCCGGCACACCATCTTTGTTCCGCCGGAAATCGATCAGGCGATAGTGCCGCATGTGACCACCGCCACGATGCCGGGCAGTAATCTTGCCCTGGTTGTTCCGGCCACCAGTTTTCTTCTTCCGCACCCGCAGACGCTTGGGCACCTCGGCCGCTGGCGTCAGTTCGGCAAAGTCCGACACGCTCGCGGTACGGCGGCCAGCGCTGGTCGGTTTGTAGATGCGAATGCCCATGAGTCAGTCTTTCTTTCCGTCGTTCTTTCAATCCTCAGCGTTTCGCACCGGCAACCGATGCTTAACACTCCCGAACCGGTCCGTTTGCCGGCTTAGAACAGCGTGATCTTGTCCTCAGCATTCAGGGTGACGATCGCCTTCTTCCACGGCCTCGTGCTGCCCCGTCGCAGCCGGCTACGACGAACCTTGCCCAACCTGTTTTGCACGGCAACCTTGCTGACCCGCACCTGGAAAAGCTCCTCGACTGCCCGCCTGATGTCAGCCTTGGATGCGGCCCGAACCACCTCAAACGCATAGGCATTGTTTCGGTTGGCACGATGCATGCCTTTTTCTGTCACCAGGGGACGCAGGATCACCTGATGGGCCGCAAGATTCGGGTTCAGCCGCGGCGGTGGGGGGACTGGAACAGACATGGATCAGGCTTCTCCTGCGGGGGCTGCCGCTTGGGCGGTCCGATTGCGGGCGGCTGACTGGCCACCCTGCTTGCGGGCCACCCGGGTAAGACTGCCCGATTGACGCCGCTTCACCTCTTCCCGGAAGGCATCGATGGCGGCTGTCGTCATCACGATGGTGCGAGGCAACAAAATACTCAGCGCGTTGAGGTCGGCCACCGGCGTGACTGACACCCCCGCGATGTTCCGCGCACTCTTCCAGAGATTCCCGTCGTGCTTCTCCGGCGCGACGAGGACGGTCTGGCCGGCAACGCCGAGCGAGGCGAGGGTGGCCGCCATCTCGCTTGTCTTCGGCGCCTCGAAACTGAGACTATCGATCAACTTCACCTCTTCGTCTGCCAACCGGGCGGCAAGCGCCATCCGGGTGGCTGATTGCAACGCCTTACGGGGCATCCGGAAGCCAAAGTCACGCGGCCGCTTGGCGAAGATGTGACCACCCCCGCGCCGGACACCGCTGCGTTTTGAGCCGGCTCGGGCGTTGCCGGTACCCTTTTGGCGGTACATCTTCTTCGTCGTGCCAGCCACTTCGGCCCGACTTTTTGTCCGGAACGTCCCTTGCCGACGGTTGGCCTGATACATCACCACCGCGTCGTGCAGCAGTTGCCGATTAATGGTTGGCGCGAGTTCCGCAGGGTCGATCTCGTAAGTGCCAACCTGCTTGCCAGCAGCATCAAAAACGGTCAGATTCATTTCCCGCCCCCTTTCTTCTTGGAGGCCGGCGTACCGACCGCAGCCGTCCGCCGCAGTTTGTTGGTCTGCCGAACTACGACATAGCCACCGTTGGGCCCCGGCACCGCCCCCCGGACCACCAGCAGGTTCCGCTCGCTGTCAATGCTGACCAAGCGGAGGTTTCGCATGGTCGACCGCTCGTTGCCGTAGCGGCCCGCCATTTTCTTGCCCTTGAACAGCCGCCCAGGCGATTGGCACATGCCGGTACCACCCTGGTGGCGGTGGACCTTCTTGACACCATGACTGGCCCGTTGGCCAGAAAAATTATGCCGTTTCATCACGCCAGCCGTGCCCCGGCCCTTCGTGGTACCGGTAATATCGACAGCCTCACAGCCCTCGAACACAGCAACGGTGACGGTCTGGCCGACCGCGGCCTTGGACTCATCACGAAACTCACGAACAAATCGCTTGGGCTCACAGTCGGCTTTGGGAACCGGAACAACGCCAGCCGCAGCCCGCTGCTTTGCCCGTTTACTGTCGAGCCGGGCAACCTGCCCACGAACCGACCGGCTGGCCAGCCGCCGCGGCTTGTCGAGGAAGCCAACCTGAACGGCCTCATACCCATCCCGATCTGCCGTCCGGGTGACCAGAACCACACAAGGGCCGGCCTCGATCACCGTCACCGGAACCACGGTGCCGTCAGCATCGAAGATTTGGGTCATTCCGACCTTCCGGCCCAGAATGCCCCTCCGATCAAGCTCAGCCGGTTCCGCACCGGCAGTTACAGCCTGCTCGGGTTCGGCTACAAGCGTGTCGTCCGTCTGCGTGTTGTCCTGCTGTTCTTCAGCCATCTCACATCGCCGGTGAAAGCCAGCCCCTGGGGGGCCACCCTCCGTCACACCTGAAGCCGTTGGCTGCGGGAGTTGCCGAGCATTGCCCGACCCTTACCCACGACGCCTTCCAAGCATGAACCGCGCGCTCCTGATTCGTGTTCTTTTCGAATGCCTCGGAGCCTTGCGGCCCCCCATCATTTTCTTAATTCCTGCCACGGCTGTTGGGCCAAAAATGCCCAGCCCGGCAAGAGTCCAGTTACTTCGAAGATGCCTTGATCTTAATATCGACACCAGCCGGCAGACTCAATTTGTTAAGTGCCTCGATCGTCTTGGCGGTCGCCTGAACGATGTCGACCACCCGTTTGTGGGTGCGGATCTCGTACTGCTGCCGGGCCTTTTTGTCGACATGCGGCCCTGACAGGACGGTGTACCGTTCAATCCTCGTGGGAAGCGGAATCGGGCCATGTACCTCTGAGTTGGTCCGCTTGGCGGTGTCGACGATCTCCGCCGCGCTCTGATCGAGCACTGCGTGGTCGTATGCTTCCATCCTGATGCGAATGATTTCCTGCGTCGGCGCAGCCACAGTCTTTCTCCAAGGCTCGGACATCCCGGGACCAGGCCCCGCCGGCATCGACCCATGAACACTCATTCACTCAGCACTACTGCCTGAGCAAACCATTCATGGTGGCCAACAAGACCGCGAAAAGCCGTCCGAAACGACTTTTTCCGCGAGCGGCCAGAACCGAGGGGAGTTCGGCAGCCGCACCGCGGAGGAATCACGGAATCTACGAGCGGCGTAACCGGCTGTCAACACACCGGCATGATTTCCGACATTTTGTGATCCGACCGGTGCTCTGGCCGAACTTTACACGTAGGCTGCGGCCGTTTCGGCAGGGGCCGGGCCGTACTTCAGCGGTGCCATCGTAAAGCTGGCCCGCCCCTGGCTGACGCTCCGCACTGCGGCGGAATAGCCGAACATGGCGGCCAGCGGGGCCTCGGCAGTCAAAAGATTCATGCCGCCACGGATTTCCGTGGCGGTGATCACGGCCCGGCGCTGTTGCAGGTCGTTGATGACATCCCCGAGGTGTTCCTCCGGCACACTCACTTCGACCCGCATGATCGGCTCGAGCAGCAGCGTGCCAGCCTGCTCCAGCAGTTGCTCAATCGCGTCGGCAGCCGCGATTTTAACCGCGATCTCGCCAGGCAACGGATCCGGCAGTGGGCTTTCCCGAACCACAATCCGCACCCCCCATAAGGGACATCCCTTCACGCCACCCCGCTCAGCACTTTCCCGCACCGCCTCAGTCATTGCTGCGGCAATGTCGGCCTGCTGATCACCCTCGGGAAACCAGCCCTGCTCGACCGTCACGCCGGCCTGTTCGCCGGTCGGTTCGCCAGCAATGGTGACCGTCGCCACGAGCGTCTGGCCGGCCACCTGCCGATTCGACTCACCACGGACCGTGGCTGCCTTGGCGAGCGTTTCCTTGTAGCTGACCCGGGGTTTGTGAACCCGGCAGTGGAGCTTGAACTCTCGTTCCAGGCGATGCCGAATGACCTCTAGATGCAGTTCGCCCATGCCTGAGATCAGGGTCTGGCCCGTCTCCTCGCTCTCGGTGGCCCGGAAGGTGGGATCCTGCCGCTTCATCATCTCAAGCGTCTCGTTGAGCTTCTTCCGCTCCAGGCTCGTCTCCGGCTCGATCGCCATCGAGATCACCGTCTCAGGGAACTCGATCGCCTCCAGCACGATCGGCTGCTGAGCGTCGCAGAGGGTGTCACCGGTCACGCTCAGCCGCGTGCCGATCACTCCGACAATGTCGCCGGCGGCACACTCGGCCACCTGCTCACGGCGGTCGGCCTGCACATGCCAGAGTTGGGCGATGTTCTCCTTCTTTTGCTTTTCTGGGTTCCAGGCCCGGCTGCCCGCCTTGAGCGTGCCGGAATAGACCCGCACGAAGGCCAGATCACCGTGCTTTTCGGCAAGAATTTTGAAGACGAGCCCACAGAAAGGGGCCTCGGGGTCGGCCGGCCGGCTGATGGTGGTTGGCTCTTTCTGTTTTGGATCGAGCCCTTCCACTGGCGGCACGTCAGCAGGGCTCGGCAGGTACCAGGCAACTGCGTCGAGAACCGGTTGCACCCCGATGCAGTCAAGGGCCGAACCGGCCAGCACCGGTACCAGTTTGCGGGTGAGCGTCGCGGTGCGGATCGTCTGCCGCATCAGGGCGACAGGAATCTCCGCCTCGGCGAGGGCCAGTTCCGCCAATTCGTCAGAGTAGTCGAAGAGCGTCGAGACGAGTTGTTCCCGCCACTCCTCCGCAGCCGGCCGGAGTTCCTCGGGGATCGGCCCACGGCTCGGATCGACCGCGGCGGCCGACCCACTGAGCACCTCATCCTTGGGGGGAAAGCTGATCTGCTCCATCGTTACCAAGTCGATCAGCCCCCGAAAAGGATCGCTGACATGAGGTGGCCCGCTGCCCACGGGAATCTGCAGCAGCAGTGGCTCGGCCTTGAGCCGCTCACGGACCTGGTCGACCGTGCCGAAGAAATCGGCTCCCTCGCGGTCGAGTTTGTTGACCAGCACGATCCTGGGCACACCGTAGCGGTCGGCCTGCCGCCAGACTGTCTCACTCTGGGCCTCCACACCCTCGCGAGCCGAGAGCACCACCACTGCTCCGTCGAGCACCCGCAGACTGCGTTCCACCTCGGCAGTAAAGTCGACATGCCCCGGCGTGTCGATCAGGTTCACCGTCACGTCCCGCCAAGGGAACGAGACGGCGGCAGAATAGATCGTGATCCCGCGCTCCTGCTCCTCGGGGTCGAAGTCCGTCACCGTTGTCCCCCGATCGACATCCCCCAGCCGGTGGATCGCCCTGGTGAAGAAGAGCATCCGCTCGGTGAGCGTCGTCTTGCCGGCATCGATATGGGCGATGATGCCGAGGTTGCGAATCTGCTGGAGGGAACGGCTGGGCGAGCGAGGCATTGCGGAGGCCGGATGGTGGTGACGGAAAGGATTCGACTGCGGCCGGCCTGGAGTAGACTGCTGCCGGGCTGGCATATTCTATCGACCGCCCCCGTTCTGCGGGGCATTGGGACGATCGGCTCGCAGGAGGAAGAGCGAGATGGCGACTCTGGGACTGGTGGCGGTGGCGGCGGCCACCCTGCTGCTTGGCTACTTTGGATATGGCCGTTGGCTGGCTGGCGGCCTCTTCCGGCTCGACCCCTCGGCCCCCATGCCGAGCGAGACCCTCCGGGACGATCGTGATTTCGTACCGACCCCGCCGGCAATCGTCTTCGGCCATCACTTCACCAGCATCGCCGGCACCGGCCCGATCGTGGGCCCTGCCTTGGCGATCATGTGGGGCTGGGGTCCAGCCCTGCTCTGGGTCCTGCTGGGCTCGATCCTGATCGGCGGCATGCACGACATGGCAGTGCTGGTGGTGAGCCTGCGGAACCGTGGCATGACCATCGGCGAGGTCGCCGGCCGGCTGCTCAACCCGCGGGTCCGGCTGCTGTTTCTGGTCTTGCTGCTCTTTGCTCTCTGGGTCGTACTGGCGATCTTCGGCTGGGTGATCGCCAGTGTGTTCGTGCAGTTCCCGGAGGCGATCCTGCCGGTCTTCCTGCAGATTCCGATCGCAGTGGCCATCGGCCTGCGGGTCCATCGGCAGGGCAAGAATCTGCTCGCTCCGAGCCTGGCGGCCCTGGCGGCAATGTATGCCACGGTCTGGCTGGGGGCCGGCTGCCCCGGCACAAGCTGGACCGGCGGCCCGGTCGGGCAGCTGATTCAGCTCGTCAACGGCACTGTCGCCGGCTGGCCAATCTGGCTCTGGGTGGCGATCCTGCTAGCCTATTGTTACGTCGCCAGTGTGCTGCCGGTCTGGCTGCTGCTGCAGCCCCGGGACTACATCAACAGCCTGCAGCTGATCTCGAGCCTTGGCCTGATTGTCACGGGCCTGGTTGTGACAGCTTTTGTCGGATCGGCCACCATCGCCACTGATACCCCGGCTCCGCCGCTGGAGATGTTCGCCCCACTGATCGACCTCCACCCAACCAACGCGCCACCGCTCGTACCCTTTCTGTTCGTCACCATCGCCTGCGGTGCCGTCAGCGGCTTTCACTGCCTGGTCAGCTCCGGCACCTCCAGCAAACAGCTTCGCTGTGAAACCGACGCCCGGGCGGTTGGCTATGGGTCGATGCTACTGGAGGCCTTTCTCGCAGTGATTGTCATTGTGGCGGTCGGAGCGGGCATCGGCCTCGGCTGGCCACAGGAATATCCCGGCCTCACCGGCACTGCCCTCTGGCGGGAACTGTACGGTGACTGGCGGGGCGTGACCGGCGGCAAAGCGATCGCCGCTTTCGTGGTCGGATCGGGCAATCTGCTTGAGTCACTCGGCATCGACGCGGTCATGGCGCGAGCATTGGTCGGCGTACTGGTGGCCAGCTTTGCCGGCACCACGCTCGACACGGCAACGCGGTTACAGCGGTATGTCGTACAGGAATTGGCCGGAACCCTCGTGGCCAAGCTGCCGGGCAGCGCCGCTGTGGGTCGCTCGGACAACCCGCTGGCCCTGCCGCTCTCGTGGCTGACCACTCCGCACGGGGCGACCCTTTTTGCCGTCGGCACCGCCTTCCTGCTGGCCCTGCTGCCGGCCCCCGGCAAGGATTGGAGCGTCGCCAACCTCGGAACCGGCGGGCTGATTCTCTGGCCGCTGTTCGGGGCGACCAATCAGCTGCTCGCCGGCTTGTCACTGCTGGTGATCAGCTTTTACCTCCGCCGCCGGGGCCTGCCGACCATTGTGGCGACCCTGCCGATGATCCTGATGCTGGTGATGCCGGCCTGGGCGCTGTGCATCAACATCAACCGTTGGCTCGCTGGCGGCAGCCTGGCACTCGTTGCGGTGGCAATTGTCATGCTGGCGGTCGAAGCCTGGATGGCGGTTGAGGGCCTGCTGCTCTGGGGCCGGGTGCAGGGTGTGCTGGAAGAGCCGCTGCCGCCGCTACCGGTCAGTTGTCAGGATGTCGCGCATTGATGCGTCACGGCCCGCGGCAGACAAGCTCGGCTGCCGTCCCAGCCATGCCCCCCGGGCGGGGATGGTTTCGCGGAAGTCGTCCCGCTGCAGGCCGATGCGGTCAAAGGGAATCGGCGCGAGCTGCGGAAGCCGCCCCTGCCAGAAGGTCGAGCCAAGCAGGCTGCGGCGGAGGCCTGCACGATCAGAAAAACCGATAGCGGTCAGAGGCAGAACCGTCGGCGGGCTGATGGTGTTATCGGCCACCTGTTCGGCGGACGCCTTGACCCGCAGCGGCGTCGGGCAGCCGATCGTAATAGTGCCCGTGATCAGATTCCCATGGGGCAGGCCTGCGTCAGTCCCGGCCAGTGCAGCCAGCCCAGGATACGTCCGGCTCCAAGGCAGCTGGTCTGGATGAACCGCCGCAAACCCCTTCAACAGCCGCTCGTTCGTTGCATAGGCCCTTGACACCCCCCGGGCATCGACATGCACACCGACCTCACAGTCGATGATCAGATTGTCACGAATCTGGTTGTGGTGCCCGCCGCCAAGAAAAGGCCCAGCAGCGCACCCCATCACCACGTTTCCGGTCACCGTGTCACCGCTGTCACCATCGTCGAGATAGAAGGCATTCGCCTGCGGCGACGAATGAACAAAATTGTGCCGGATGATGTTGCCCTGACTGGTCCAGTCAAACCGGGTGTAAAAGGCTCCGACATCGTGCGAGGTCAACGCAACCCGGCCGATTTCATTGCCTTCAAACAGATGGTCGTTGCCGGCATAGAGGACTGCAGCGTGGGGCAGGTCGTGCATCAGGTTCTGGGTCACCCGGCACCCGACAGCGTCTTCACCGCCGCCCCCCGAGGACTTGGCAAAACCGACATGAATGGCTGCCGCGTAGGTCTTTTGTCGGCGTCCGACCTCATGAATGTGATTATTGGTTGCCTGATGGCCGCAGGGAGTGAGCGTGGCCCGTTCGCCCCCCGACAGACGAATGCCCGCACCACCGAGCGTGTGAAGGTCACAACTGATCACGGTATGTTCGCGGCCACCGCGGATGACGACGCCATCGCCGCCGAGGTTCATCAGCCGGCAGCCAGCCACGCGATTTCCACAGCCGCCCTCGATGGTGACCCCATCCCCCAGGCTGCCCTCGAGCGAAAGCCGTTCAATCGAAATCGCCGCCGCGTTGTCAACCTGAATGATGGGCTCGGTGCCCTGCGCGATGAAGACCGGCGCATCAGGCTCATCGTTCCAGCCCTCAGGCGGCCAGAGGTAGAGGGTCTGCGAAGGGAAATGCAGGCACCATTCGCCGGGTCGGTCAATTTCCTCTAGCAGGTTGATTGCCCACCAGGGCTCCTTGCCATCACCAAGAGCCGAGTTGCGGGCATACTTTGAGCCAATCCCACCAAAGATCGGTGCCGCAAAGCGAATGGTACGGTCGGTGACATCGATTGACTTCACGCGAATCGCCCAGGGCTCCCAGGGCACCCGCCAATACCCCTCAAGCCAGAGTCCGTCGGCGACGTTCCAGCGGGCCAGCCGATCCTCGCGGGCAATGAATGCACCCGGTCGCCGGCTCGGCCAATCACCCCGGTCGAGCACCTTCTGCATGGTCGTGGGCGCGTCGTTCGGCCAGCGTGCCAGCGGCAGCGGCCGGTCATGCCAAAACAGGTCGGGCAGCCCCCCGCCATCATTAAACGTGTCGGGCCAAGCCGTGACCGGATCGAGCCCCGCAGCCTGCAGGTCAGCCACCACCAGCGCTTCACGGGCAGCCCGATCGACCCGGCTAAGCACCCGTTGATTGGTCACGCGGTGAAAATCAGCTCGCCGCAGAAATCGCCCCAGGTGAAGCCGGGTGGCCTGGCCCGCTGCTCCGACAATCCGCAGGCCGCTATCACGCTCATCAAGCAGCAACGGGGCGGTGCGGCGGTAGATTCCCGGCTGTGCCTGGATCAACGCCTTGAATGTCGCAGCTCCGTCAGGCACCTCCGCCCGTGCCGCTCGGGCAGCGTCACGAGCACGTTCCAGGCTGGCAAACGGCCGGTCAACACTGCCGTCGGCGGCGTCATCACCGGCCGGTGCCACATGCCATTCTGAGACAGCCGCCCTGCCCTCCCCCACCAGACAGGTCAGGCAGGCCAAGGCGACAAGCAACTGGTCGATCAGCTGCCGGATCGCAGGCGACGATGGCTGGAGGTCTTTTCGCGTTCGCACCAAAGACTCCGCTGGTTTGGGATCATGACGATAGCAAGCTAACGCTCATCATTCGTGGTGACAACACGGTGAAACAGGATTGCTCCGCTGCGTTTCAAAACGCTCATCGAGATTTTTTTCAATGGTCTGATTTCCCAGTCTCACGCCATGAAAATGCCACTAAGGGGATTTTTTCATACCTTTTCTTCTGCTTTCTTCCGCGAGGACATGCTCATGCCGATCGTCTTCATGCGTCGCTGTTACAGGCCGTCTGATTCACAACGCCGGCAGGCGGCTCGCCATGGTTTCACCCTGATTGAGCTGCTGGTGGTAATTGCCATCATCGGTGTGCTGGTGGGGCTCCTCCTGCCTGCCGTCCAGGTGGCCCGTGAAGCGGCCCGCCGCAGCAGTTGCCAGAACAACCTCAAGCAACTGGGGCTGGCGATGCACAACCACCATGATGCCCGGGGGAAACTGCCACCCGGCTTCATGCTGGTTCCTGACCCGGCACTCGGCAGTGCCTGGAACCACCGCTGGCTGGAGCGGCGTTTTGGCTGGGGCATGCTGCTGCTTCCCTACCTGGAAGAATCGGCGATCTACGACCAGCACGCCGCCGCAATTGCCGACCCGAATGGAAACATGCCAGCTCCGACGGCGACGAACGGTTTGAAAAGCCGCCCATCCGTCTTTGCCTGCCCCAGCGATGATCTGCCAGTGGCCACCTTGTGGGCCGGCCGTGACTACGGCTCGTCCAACTACGCCGGCTGTTACGGCCGGACCGACGAAATGACTGGTCAGAACGTTGGTACCTTGGAGTCCGCTACCGGGGTACTCCAAGGAGCCTCAACGGTGGCCTTCAAGGATATTACCGATGGCAGCACCCAGACCATCATGCTCGGTGAGGTGAGCTCGTTAGCGGCACTATAGCACTGCGGTGAATGGCTTTGGCTTTATCGCCGCGATCTGGCCGGGCATTCCGCATGTGCTGAAATACGACGGCATCGTGCTACGAGACACTCACCCCGACCACCCGATCAACAGCCGCCTGTCTGACACGCAGCTCGATTCAGGGAATGGCGGCCGCGGTGATCACGATGGCTTCGGCAGCCAGCACAGCGGCGGCGCACTGTTCGTCTTCTGCGACGGCTCGACGCGGTTTCTCAACGAAAACATCGAGTCATCGAGTTCCCCGCTGGGCACCTATCAGCGGCTCGGCGACAAGGCAGACGGACTACCGGTGGGAGACTACTGATGCGGCAGACAAAAGCTTTGATGCTGATCGTGATGGCCGCCGCCATGCTGGCCGAGGGCTGTAGCCGGACAACCGGGCCTGAGCGACATGACGTTCGCGGAACGGTGACCTTCCGGGGGCAGCCGGTGCCCTCGGGTACCATCACCTTTGAACCCGATCTCTCAATGGCAAACAGCGGCCCGGTCAGCGTGATCCCGATCACGGAAGGGGCCTACGATTCCCTGGAACTCAGCCGTCCCGGACCACTCGCCGGCCCCTTGGTCATCCGCATTGCCGGCTTTCCGGCCCCGGATCCTGGCGTCGAAATCCAGCCGCCACTGTTTCCGGAATACAGGACAACCGTGGAACTGACAGCCACGAAGAGTATCACGGAACTGAACTTTGAGGTGCCAGAGCGATCCCGCCGGCGAAGGGCAAGTCGACCATGACCGCTGATGCCGCGTCAGCCGTGCAGCAACTCTTCGTCCGCCATCAGGCAAAGGTCCGGTCACTAGCGTTGGCGTTGACAAGCGATTTCAGCATTGCTGAAGACATCGTGCAGGAGACCTTTCTGACCGCCTCGGCCAAGGCGAACGATTTCAGACCCGATACAAACTTTGTCGCCTGGGTGCTGACGATCGCGCGGCTGAAGATTCTTGAGCGCCGGCGAAGTGACCGCCGGCTCTCACGTCAGGTAATTGAATCGCTTGCGGCTTCGATGGCACCAGCAGACTTCGACGACGATCGGCTCGGGCCACTCCATCAATGCATCGACGAACTGCCGACCAAATCACGCGAACTGATTCGACTGCGGTATTTCTCGCAACATGGACCGGGCGAAATCGCCGCTCTGCTGGGCCGTTCGGCTGTCGGCGTGAATGCTGCATTGGTGAAAATTCGTGCCGCCCTGCGGGAATGTGTCCACAAAAAAATGACTGAGCAGGGTTGAACCGAACCGGGGAGTTCCTCGATGACTGAAGCATTACCACCCATTGAAAACCGGGCTGCCACGCTGATTGAACGCTGGCTCGATGAGACCGCGACCGGTGAGGAAATCACCGAGATGGAGTCTGTCCTGCTCGAGTCGGCAGCAGCCCGCCGTGAATTCTGGCGGCGGGCGGTCTTTCACGGCGAACTCTGCGAAACCGCCCGGATGGCATTTGCCGTACTCCCCGGAGGCCAGCCACCGGTACCGCAAAAAATTGCCCGGTTCTCCTCCGGTCCGCTCCCGCGAACCTGGCACTCGCTGCTGGCAAGCGGCTTGGTAATCGCCGGCGTCTCGGCGCTGCTCGGCTCCCTCGCGGCTTCACTGGCACTGGCCAAGCCCGAGCCTTCAGCAGCAAGCCGAGTGGCCTGGCGGCTGCTGGACTTCACCGGGTTTGAGTCAGCCGACGACCCTGAAGCCAATTACATCCCGTCCCAGACGGGTCAGTGGGGAGGTGACGAGACGACTGTGATCCAAGGCTCGGGCCAGCAGGGGATCACGCCGAAATCGGGGGCCTCCATGCTGCAGTTTCTCAGCGGTCATCCATCAGGTGAGAACTATCAGGCCAATGCCGCGGAGATCTGGCGATTCATCGACCTGACACCGCTCAGAAAAGAGGCCGGCGGTGAATCGCTCACCGTCGAGTACTCGGCCTGGTTCAACAGCGTCCGCCCAGTGAAAAGAAATTGGCCATCCTGTGGGTTATCGATCGTGGCGACCTGCGTGCCGCCGACGGAATGGACAAATCAGTTGTGGGAAAAGACAAGCCCATTCGATCACTCCCGCACGAATTCCTGGCAGCGGCCACTGGCCACCGCCGCCGGCAAACAGCGGCTTGATGATGACCTCCGCTCGTGGCAACCGGTTACGACGATGCTTGCCGTCCCCGATGAAGCAACCTATCTTTTGCTGCACTGTTATGTGGCTGACTACAGTGACGCCGCTTCCACCGCCGCATTCCCGGGGCAGTATGTCGATGACATCGAAGTACGGGTCACAACGGGGAACCGCTACGGAATCGGCCGCACTCCAGATCTGCCGTAAGCACCGAGATGGTCCTGGCGTTGCCAGACCGTTGCCCCGCGAAGCTGAAGGCGAGCTACTGCCACAGCTGCATGACGGGCGACTGGTCGAGGCCAGCCTCACGTGAAGAAAAGACTGCCGAAACATCGTCGGTCTGCTCGCCGGGCCAATGCTGCTCTCTGATCAGCATCAGGCTGAGTCGCCGTTGACCCTGCCGCTGAGCTCCCTGCACCGCCTGCGTAACGTCAATGCGGAGCGCTGATGGGTGGTGAAAGCAGGTTGCGTGGCCGACCGGAAAGTGCTGCAGGTCGATCTCCTGCAGCGCCGCGACGGTGCGACAGAGATTCGGGGCATTGGCCGCCGTGATCTGGCGTTCGTCCCAGTCATTTTCTGAGATTGCATAGACCCGAAACGAAAACCCGCCATCGTACGCATGCCGGCTCTTGCTCTGGCCGTGCAACTGCAGCACCGCCCGCTCGATGCGATCGAGCTCTTCCGGAAGCCGAAATTTCAGAAAACTGATGCAGTTCAAGTCGCTTTGCGAATGGCGGCCCACCCGCAGACGATCCGTTGCCCCAAAGTTCTTGTCCGACATTTCACCCTGCTGCACGGTGGCATCGGCACGGAGGAGAATCTGCCGGCGGGTGAGCGGCTGGGCATGCACCGTCAGCAGCATGCCGCTCTGCGGCGGCTGATGCAGCCGCACTTTTTGGCTCGCAGGCAGTGACATCACCTCGGTCACCTCGCCATGGCGGGCACCGCTCACCGTTTCGGCAGTGATCAGAGCACCGGGGGGCAGGCCGAACTGACCCAGGTCAAACTCCAACTCATAACCGACAGACTCATCGGCCTGAACCGACCAGATGAAAAACCGCCGGCCAGCCTCGTCGAACGTCATCCAGGACCGGTACTCAAGGTCTGAGCATTCGATGTCGGTCTGCAGCAGCGGCCGGCTGCCATGAAACCCCTTGCTGAAGAGCCGACAGACCTCAAAGTTCTTTGTGCCATAACTGATCTGCTCAAGTTCCTCCGGTTGGCTCCCTGGATCGCGCTCCCGGTGCATCGAGTGGGTCACGGTGTTGGAAAACCGGCCCGTATCCTTCCACGACCAGATGCCCGGGTCATTCAGCTCGAAGATGAAAATTCCTGCAACCCCCTGCTCTTGCATCATCCAGCCCCAGATACTCGCCATCGATACAAAAACGTCCGGAGTGTCGTTCGTAAAGGTTGTGGTGGGGCGGCGCCAGTGGCCACCGGTTGAGTAATTCAGCTCCGTGAACACCTGCGGCCGAACTTCACCAGCTTCCTGCTGCATCATCTGCTTCGCCTGCCGAACTTCCAGGGCATTCTGATGAGGACGTCCTGAATAACGATGGCGGTTGAACAGTTGGAAAAGCCTGTCCCGGCTCTCACTCCCTTCGTACCGCGTCGAGAGAGTCTGCATCATGACTCTGGCGTTACGGCCCTGGAAATCTGACGCGAGCACCGGCGCCGAAAAGACAGCCTGCAGGCTGCGTCCGTGGTCACGATTGACGTCATCGATGGCACAGTGCACCGCATCACCAATGAGTGTCAGCCGCCGCCGGGGCTGTACAGAAAAGGACTGTCATCAAAAGGAACAACGGGGGCGTTGGTCTTCATGGCTGCAATCAGGGCGGCCGATCCGTACTGTGGCAAAGGAGTGTCCGACCGGGTGTTGTAGACCTCAACCTCGGCGATGCCTGCGTTACCGCTGGCTTCAATTCCGATTCTCAGCCCACTGGTGGGACGGGGCGGGAAGTGATCCTCGCCACGCTGTTCGGGATTGTTGGCCGCCACTGACTCCCAGCGTTGACCGTCGAAGAGTTCAAGCGTGAGCGACTGAATGCCCTGGCGGTTCTTTCTCCAGCACGATGACCCGGTCGATCGACTCGGACAGTCCCCAAGAGATTTCCAGAAACGCCTCGGTCTGCTCGGGCCCGGGAACCCAGGCGGTCCGCCTGTCTCCGTCGTGCGCCTAAAAGGCAAACCGACCCGCCTTAATAGGAAACCGCGTGGGTGAAATCTCTCCGGCAGTTGGGGGCAATGTTGCGATTAAAGATGTCATCCGAACTACGGAGCCCGCCGGCCTGATCGCCCTCAACCTGCTGCAAGGGGTGGGCGGCTGAGATCAGGCCTGCTGGCCACAACAGAAAGGAGAGGGCAATGCGGGTGACGACGAATCTGTGGAACATGTTGTCTCTCCCTAGTGGGTGACTCTCCGGGGAACGGAAGCCGCTGCTGAATGCAGGCTATTGCAAACGAGAGAAGCCATCAGTCGCCGCAGGCTGCGGACTTACATCTGCAGCGGCACCCGAATGCCGAGCAACTCAAGCCCCTGCCTGAGGGTGCGGCCGGTCAGGTCGCAGAGGGCCAGCCGAGTGGTTCGCTGCCGCCCCTCAGCCTTGAGCACCGGCAGGGCGTCGTAGAAACTGGAGAAAGAGCCGGCCAGGTCGAACAGCCAGCCAGTGAGCAGGTTGGGCCGGTAATCGGCTTCAACATCCTCAAGCACCGCGGCCAGCCGCAGGGCCGCCAGAGCCAGCCGCCGTTCTCGCTGGTCGGTGAGTTCGATTGCTGCCGGATCGGCCCCCACCTGCTGCCGCAGGGCTTCGCGGTCAATCCCGCCCCGGCCGGCAATGCCCTCGACCCGGGCCACCGCATACTGCATGTAGGCGGCGGTGTTGCCCTTGAGTTCGAGCATCTTGTCGAAGCTGAAGACGTAATCGGTCGTGCGGTTCTGCGAAAGGTCGGCGTACTTAATTGCCCCAATGCCGACCGCCTCGGCCACCTCCTGCCGTTGGGCTTCGTCCATGCCCTGCCGGACATGCTCCCCTTCCCCAACAATCGCCAAGGCCCGGGCCACCCCTTCATCAAGCAGGGCCTCGAGGCCGACAGTATCGCCTGCCCGGGTTTTGAACGGCTTGCCATCCTCACCCAACACGGTGCCAAAGGCGACATGGACCAGTTGCATGGCCGCCAGCCGCTCGGGAACCCGGCAGCCCCAGGCCCGGGCGGTGGCAAAGACCTGCTTGAAGTGCTGGCTCTGCCGATGGTCGACCACATAGAGAATTCGATCGGGCTGCCAGTGCTCGGCCCGCCAGGCAAGCGTTGCCAGGTCGG